>ERZ825670.8-NODE-8-length-293336-cov-31.966169_pt1 | contig 293336 bp, 304 predicted proteins | sample MGYA00519929_ERZ825670 | MGnify/ENA primary metagenome ERZ825670 (study PRJEB31778, sample SAMEA3449207) | human gut metagenome | biome: human gut; feature: human-associated habitat; material: faeces | place: United Kingdom | collected 2010/2012 ...
ATGTTGATAGGGATATTGAAGATGCCAAGTGGGAAAAGATTGGCCGTGAAATAGCTAAAAACGAAGGCATTATTGAAGGACAAGCTGCTGGTGAACGAAAAAAGCAACAAGAAATGGCTGAAAACTTGCTAAACTTTGGTGATAGTGTTGAAAAAATTTCTAGTGTTTCAGGCTTATCAGTTGATGAAGTGTTAAAGATTAAAGAAAATCTTGAAAATAATAACTCGTAATTATATCGAAGAATCTAGACAATTAGTAGGTAATAGTCCAATATTTAGTAAGAATGTGGCTTAATTTATGAAAAATTATTCAAATCAATATAGTAACTTAATGTATATTGATGAACAAGAAGAACAAGAAAAAGTATATAATACTGATATGGCTTTAGCTGCCGAAACCGGTGAGAATAAAGGCCGCATTGAAGGACGCATTGAAGGACGCATTGAAGGTCGTCTTGAAGAAAAACAAAAAATGGTTGAAAATTTATTGAACTTTGGAGATAGTATTGAAAAAATTTCAGCTGTTTCAGGCTTGTCTATAGAAGAAGTTCAAAAAATTAAGAATAGTTTAGAAAAATAACAACAAAGATTCAACTTGAAAAGGTAGGATTTTTTGAATATTATTAAAAACTCCAATAAATACAGGCATGGTAGCTAAAATGACTTTAAAAGATGATTAAAGTTTGGTATAATTCTTTTGGATTAAACTTAAAGGAGAATTGTTATGGACTTTTTAGATAAATATGATGTACATATAAATAATAAGGAACTTTTATTGACGGCTCTTACACATACTAGTTATGCTTATGAGCATCAAGTACCTTCTTATGAAAGATTAGAATTTTTAGGGGATGCTGTCCTTCAACTTATTTCGAGTGAATATTTATATAAAAATATGAATTTAAAGGAGGGCGAGATGTCTAAAGTTAGGGCATCTTATGTTTGCGAGGATGCTTTATATGAGTATGCTAAGAAAATTGGCTATATTCCTTATATTCGTGTTGGGCATGGACAAGAGGGAAATGTTAACGAAACAATAATTGCCGATATTTTTGAGGCGGTACTAGGGTGTATTTTCTTAGATCAAGGTTTTGAAGTTGCTAAAGCTTACGTTTATAAAATAGTTATTCCTTATATTAAGAGTGGTAAATCATTTTTAAGTGATTATAAGAGTGCTTTACAAGAAATGACCCAAATGAATAAAAAGACTTTGGAGTATGTTTTAGTAAATGAATATGGCCCATCTCATGATAAAACTTTTGAAATTGAAGTTAAGATAGATAATATTATTTATGGTAGAGGCATTGGTAAGAGTAAAAAAGAAGCTGAACAGAAAGCTGCTAGAGATGCTTTTCGTAAGTGTGCTAATAAGTTTAAGTAGGAGGAGTTATGCGTTTAAAGAGTATTAAGGCAAGTGGTTTTAAATCATTTGCGGATAAAATTGAATTAGATATTCATGACGGAATTACTTGTATTGTTGGACCGAATGGTTCGGGTAAAAGTAATGTTGTTGATGCTGTACGTTGGGTTTTAGGTGAACAATCGGTTAAGTCTTTACGTGGTACGGGGTCAATGAGTGATGTTATATTTGCAGGTTCTAAAACTAGAAATGCCATGAGTAGAGCGATGGTTTCTTTAACTCTTGATAACTCTGACCATTACTTAAATAGTGAATTTAGTGAGTTAGAAATTAAAAGAGTTGTTTATAAGAGTGGAGAAAATGAATACTACATTAATAATGCTAAGGCTAGATTAAAAGATATTATCGATTTATTTATGGATAGTGGGGCTGGGAAAGAGTCTTTTAATATAATCAGTCAAGGTAGTGTTGAAGATATTGTTAATTCAAAACCAGAAGCTAGAAGAAGTATTTTTGAAGAAGCGGCAGGGGTCTTAAAGTATAAAAGAAGAAAAGAAGAATCTTTAAGAAAGTTAGAGAAAACTAATGATAACTTAGAGAGAGTAGAACTTCTAATAAAAGAAATTGAAACACAGCTAGAACCTTTAAGGGAACAATCAAAGATAGCAAAGCAATATTTAGAGTATAAAACGGATTTAGAAAATGTTGAGGTATCTTTGATTGTTCATGATATTAAAACGACAAATGATGAATATAACAAGATTAAAGCTAAGAATGAGTCTTTGAAGACAACGCTTGAAGAAATGGATTTGACGAGTAATAAAGATACGGCGAAGTTAGAGACTTTGAAATTAGAGAACATTAGATTAGATGAGGCAATAAGTAAATCTAATGACGAGTTAATGGGGCTAGAAAAGAGACTTGCGGAGTTACAAGCCCAAAAGCAACTAGTATTAGAACGTCAAAAGTACGAAGTTGAAGATGCTAAATTACAAGAAAATATTGTTTTACTTAAAGAAGAAGAGTTGAACTTAAAGAAAAATATTACGACTTTAGAACAAGAAATTAAGAATATAACGGATCAGTTTAATAAAGTTAAAGATGAAAAAGATAGCTTAGAAGAAGAGTTACTTAAAGTATCTAAGAAGAAGTATACATTAAATAACGAAGAGACGATTAAGAATAAAGAGTTATTAGATATAAAAAATAAAATAGATATTATTAATGATAATATTTTGAATGATGTTAAACTACCTTTAGCGGTTAAGTCGGTATTAAATAATCCAAGACTTCATGGTATCCATAAGACGATTATTAAACTTTTAGATATTCCAGATAAGTATATTAGTGCGATTGAGACCTCTTTAGGGGCTAACAGCAATGTGATTGTGGTAAATGATACTGAGTGTGCTAAAATGGCAATTAATTATTTGAAAGATAATAAACTAGGACGAGCAACGTTCTTTCCTATGAATATTATTAAACCGCGAAGTGTTGATAGTGAGACTTTGAAACTTGTACAAAATGAGATTGTTGGAGTAGCAAGTGATATTGTTAAGTATGATAAGAAGTATGAGGACGTAATTAAAAATCAACTCGGTAATACATTAATAGTTAAAGATATTGATACTTTAAATAAAGTAGGACGTCAAATTAAATATAAGTATAAAATTGTTTCACTAGATGGAGAGATTCAATATACCAATGGAGCTTTAACTGGTGGTGTTTATAAGAATAATAATAGTTTGGCTTCTCAAAAGTTAGAGTTAAATAATCTACTTAAGAAGAGAGATACTTTGGAACAAGAATTAGAACTTATTGCAAAAGATTTAAATAAAGTAAATGAGACTAATGATAGCTTAAATAAAGATATTGAAACTAATCAAAAGAGTTTTATTGAAATTAGAGAAACTTTAAATAGAAAGAATATTAGTTTTAATGAATTAAAGAGTAGATATGAAGAGAAAGCTAAGGAATTAGAAGGAACAACACATGTTAAGGAAAACTCTTTAGATCAAGAGCTTGAGAGTATTATGGAAGGGTATTCTAATACTTTGACTAAGAAAGAACTTTTAGTTCAAGAACTTGGTAAGTTAAAGAGTACGAAGAGTGATACTAGTACTTCGATTGCCGAGTTAGAGCAAGTAGCGAGAAAAGTTAATAGTGAATATAATCAGTTAAAGCAAGAGTTAAATCGTAATGAGATAGCTTTAGGTAAAATGGATGTTAAGTTAGATAATTATTTACTTAACTTAAATGAAAATTATAATATGACCTATGAGGGCGCTATGGGGAGTGTTGATTTAGAAATTGATATGGATAGTGCTAGATTACAGGTTAATAAGTTAAAGAGTGCGATAAAAGCTTTAGGAGAAGTTAATACAGGGTCGATTGCGGAGTATGAAAGAGTTAATACGAGGTATGTATTCTTAACGGAACAAAGTGATGATTTAAAAACTTCAGTTTTAGAGTTACATAAAGTTATTGAAGAAATGGATAACATTATGACAGAGAGATTTATTGAAACTTTTAATAAGATTAATACCGAGTTTAAGAGTGTATTCAAGACTTTATTTAGAGGTGGTGAAGGTCATTTAGAGCTTACAGACCCAGATAATCTTTTAGAGACCGGTATTGAAATTTCGGCACAACCTCCTGGAAAGAAGTTAAATTCAATTATGTTATTTTCGGGTGGGGAACGTACTTTGACTGCTATTGCATTGTTGTTTGCGATCCTTAATGTTAAGACGGTACCTTTTGTTATTTTAGATGAGGTTGAAGCGGCGTTAGATGAAGCAAATGTCGATGTTTTTGGTAAGTACTTAGAGACGAAGAAAGATAAATCCCAATTTATTATTATTACTCATAAAAAAAGGACGATGGAATATGCTGATTGCTTATATGGTATTACGATGCAAGAACAAGGAGTATCAAAACTCGTTAGTGTAAGATTAGAAGATTAAGCCTTCTAATTTTTTCTTTCTAAAGGAGTAAAAATGTGATATTCTTAATAGAGAGTGGTTGGTGGTTACATGAAGAAAATTGATATCCAAAAAGAGCTTAATATTAAGCCAGTTAAGATATATAAAGAAGTATTAGATCCGGATATGGTTTATATCCCAGTATCTAGTGGTATTAATGTAAATAATACGTATGTTTATAAAGATAGTGTAATTGACGGAGTAAGTCTTCCAATATCTGGTTTTATCGTAAATAAAGTATTTTTAAAAAATAGAGAGTATTATTGCATTAGTAATGATTTTAAAGAGTTAAGTTTGAATCAAACTAGAGAGCCTTTAAATAGAGATTATATGACTACTAGACTTCCTAACTTAGATAAGATATTTACTTCTAATATAAAGAGTTTATATATTAATACTATTGATCAAGATCCTTATATTTTTAATAAATATTTTATGTTAAAGAATGATGCAGAGAAGATTATTAATACGATAGAAATATTAATTAATACTATGAATTTAGATAGTGTTTACTTAGTTGTAGTGTCTCAAAATGAAGAGTTAATAAGTGAATACTTAAACAATACGACTACTAATAGATTAAAGTTAAAGATAGTTAATAATTATTATCCTATTGGGAATCCTAAGGTATTGGAAAGTGAATTAAACTTAGATAGTAATTCTAAGTTAGTTGATTTAGAGTTTATTTTAAAGATATATAAGACAATATTAAAAAGACAGAGTTTAACGGAGAAGAATATTACGATAAATGGGAATGCTTTGGAAGAGGGTATAACTTTAAAAGTTAAGTTATATACAAAACTTAGTGATTATTTTAAGTATATTAAGATTAAAGAGGGTAATTATGAGATTATTTTGAATAATTCGTTATGTGGATCTAAAATAAGAGAAGATATGATTATTACTAGTAATTTAGAGGGGGTTATTATTAATAAAGTAGTTGATTTAGAGAGTAGTCCTTGTATTTATTGTGGTCTATGTAATTTAGTGTGTCCTATGCATATTAATCCTTTAAAAAGAAATAGTAAATGTATAAATTGTGGTCTATGTAATTTTGTATGTCCTTCAAAAATTAGAAATAGTGGTGATAGTAATGAATAGTTATTTAAAATCTAGTAATACTCATAGACGTAATAAAGTTATTTATCTTTTATCTTTAATACCGTTAATACTTTATGCTATATATAAGAATGGTATACTAGCGTATAATAGACATTTAATAGGGTTCTTAGGTATTTTTAAACCTTTGTACTTAGTGATATTAGGTAGTTTGATATGTTATACTTACTTATATGTTAGTAATAAGTATATTCATAAGAATAAAGATATAAAAAAAGAATTTAAGAACTCTTATGAGATTATTTATGTTATTATTTTAACTTTGTCGTTACCTATTAAAACACCAATATTATTTTATACTTTAAGTGTTTTAATATATCTTTTAGGTAGTGATTATTTAAAGAGGTTTAAGATAAATGTTTTAAGTATAGTAAGATTATTATTAATATTTTTGTTAGTAGTATTAAATAAATATAGTTATATGAATGTTTACGAAGATAATGTTTTAACGGCTTATACAACGTTTGATATGTTTTTTGGAAGAATTGTAGGTAGTATGGGTGGAGTTAGTAGTGTTCTACTTATTATAAGTTATATTATTTTGTTATTTAATCCTAGTTATAAAAGAGAGATACCTGTCTTTATTGTTATAACATATTTTATTGTTAGTTTAGGTTTTGGAATGTTTACTCATGATATTAAAGACGCTTTAAAGTTAATGTTAACTAATGAAGTATTATTTCCTAGTATTTATGTAGCAACGGTATCCATAGCTAGTCCTATACTTAATAATAAGAAGATAATATATGGTGTTGGTATTGGTATTTTAGGGTTTGTTTTGGCTAGATTTATGGGTAAAGAAGGTATTTATGTAGCTATTGTTATTATGAATATTATTTTAATAATACTAGAAAAATTAGGAGAAGTTGTTGCTAAAAAAAGTTAAGAGTGGTATTCTAAATACTTGAGAAGAGGGATATTATGAATATAAATGAATTTGATTATGATTTAAATCAGGATTTGATTGCTCAGACGCCACTTAGTGATAGAAGTGCATCTAAGTTAATGATTGTTAAAAGAGATAGTATGGATTTAGAACATAAACATTTTAAGGATATAGTTGATTATTTACATAAGGGTGATGTTTTAGTTTTAAATGATACTAAGGTTATTCCTGCCAGGCTAATTGGGGAGAAAGAAGATACGAAAGCTCATATTGAGTTATTGCTATTAAAAGATTTAGGCAGTGATACTTGGGAGTGCTTAGCTAAACCACAGAAGAGATTACATATGGGGACGATTGTTTCTTTTGGCGAGGGTAAGTTAAAAGCTCAGGTATTAGAAATGTTAGATGAGGGTATTGTTCATGTTAAGTTATTATATGATGGTATTTTATTAGAAATATTAGACGAACTAGGTACGATGCCACTTCCTCCTTATATTCATGAACAATTAAAAGACCAAGATAGATATCAAACGGTTTATGCAAAGAATGTTGGATCAGCAGCAGCACCTACAGCGGGTCTTCATTTTACAAAGGAGTTACTTAAAAAGTTAGAAGATAAAGGGGTTATTGTTAAGTATGTAACTCTTCATGTTGGACTTGGTACTTTTAGACCAGTTATGGAAGAAAATGTTTTGGATCATAAGATGCATACGGAGTTTTATATTATGAATAAAGATACAGCGGATGCTTTGAATTTAGCTAAAGAGGAAGGCAGAAGAATTATTGCTGTTGGAACGACTAGTTGTCGTACTTTAGAGACTGTTGCGCATAATAATGATGGCAAGTTTGTGGCATGCAGTGGTAATACGAGTATCTTTATTTATCCAGGTTATGAATTTAAGGGTATTAATGGGTTAATTACTAATTTTCATTTACCTAAATCAACTTTAGTTATGTTAGTTAGTGCTTTTGCATCAAAAGATATTATTATGCATGCTTATAGTGAGGCTCAAAGATTAGGATATCGTTTCTTTTCATTTGGGGATGCGATGTTTATTTGTTAGAAGGTTAAACCTTCTTTTTTATTTTTAATTTGTTATAGTCTATTGGGAGTATGCTTTCGGGTGTTGTCAAATTGTTTATTTTGTGGTAGTATCTTTATAGGATATGAACTATTGGTTCATAAATAGAAAGAAGGATATTTTATGTTAGGTAATAATATATTATTTACACAAAATAAACAAAATGGGGGGGGTATTTTTACTACTAAGTAAGATATCCTCTAGATATACCACGATAGGTGGTGTATCTCTATGAACTTTAAAAAGAAACTTTGGTGGGCACAGCATAAGACTGATGTCTATAAATATTCAACAATTATTTTACTATTTTTAATAGTTATTATATCTATTATTTATTTTACTTATTCTAAGTTTAGTAGTAGTAATGAAATGACTATGTATGAAACAACTGTTGAGCCTTTTATTAAGAATGATTATTTTATTGCTAGTTATATTGATGGTGAATGGTCGAATGAAATTCCTGGTAAGAACGATGGGTATGGGGTTGATAAGATAGTATGCGATAATGGTGCAGTTGGCACATGGGATAATGACAAATGGGCAATAACAATAGAAAATGCTACAAAAAAGATAAAATGTGGGGTATATTTTAAGCAAATATATAAAGACAATGTAATTGCAGAAGCACCAAAACTGGCTCAAGGGATGATTCCTGTTAAGTTTGATGATGCTGGTAACGCTGTAGTTGCTGATACAGCTACTAAGTGGTATGACTATTCTAATCATGAATGGGCGAATGCAGTATTGGTTAACTGTGCTGATAGTGCAATTAAATCTAAATATTTTGATAATGATAATAAAGTATTAGCAAGCGCTGTAGGTAAGACTATTTCTATGGACGAAATAATGCAGATGTATGTTTATATTCCAAGATATAAATATCAATTATTTAATGCTGAAGATGGAACAAGTGTAGAACAGGCAATAAATATAACTTTTGAAAGTAAAACTACAGCTAAATCAACTGGAGCAAAAAATGGTGAATGGCTTACCCATCCAGCATTTACTTTTGGCGATAAAGAATTAGCAGGTATCTGGGTGGGAAAATTTGAAACATCAAATACGAAAGAATTACCTAAAATTGTACCAAATGTAAATTCATTAAGGAACCTGACTGTAAGTGAAGGGTTCAATACTTCAAGATTAATGACAACAACATTAGCAAGCACTTATGGAACATCAACAAATGATGATTCCCATATGATGAAGAGTATTGAATGGGGTGCCATTGCGTATTTAACAAATTCAATATATGGAAGATATACTAATACTTCAATTTGTATAGATTCGGGATGTGAAATATGGATAAATAATAATTCGAGTTATACTACTGGTTGTGCTGGATCAAGTGTAAGTGCAAGTGGAGCATCAACCTGTAATGCTTGGAATACAGCAACAGGAGTAAATGCCTCAACTACTGGTAATATTTACGGAATCTATGATATGTCCGGTGGTTCTTCTGAATATGTCATGGGAAACTATGACGACACGAGAAAAAATTCTGGATTTAGCTCAATGCCAGAAGCCAAATATTATGACAAATATGTGGGAACTAGCTCAAATAATGATTTTACAAAATATCATTTAGGAGATGCCACAAAAGAAATATTAAAGTCTAGATCAAGAGGAGCAAATGCTTGGTACGGAGATTATAACGTATCTATAAACTCTGATTACCCTTGGATGGTCCGTGGTAGCTACTACAATGATGGTGATGGTTCTGGGCTTTTTGCCTTTGATGTAACTTATGGCGAGAGTTATAATAGAAGATCTTTTCGAGTTGTCCTTAGTGTCCTTTAGCAGCTGCAGTCAATAATAAGGTATAAATACTTACTTAAACCATGGTAAAACGATAAGAAAATCAATATAAACGATTTTCTTCTTTTTATATCAAGAAAAAGTACCAAAAACCAAGAAGTATGATATACTAAGTTAGTGATTTGTGTATGAAAAGAAATGAAGTAAAATATGAAGAACTAAGTCCGATGATGCAACAGTACTTAGATATTAAAAATAAACATTTAGATGAGTTACTATTTTATCGTATAGGAGATTTCTATGAATTATTTTTTGAAGATGGAGAGACGGCATCTAGAGAACTAGAACTAACCTTGACAGGAAAGAACGCAGGATTAAAAGAACGAATTCCTATGTGTGGAGTTCCTTTTCATTCTGTTAAACCATATATCGAAAAACTAATAGATAAAGGATATAAAGTAGCAATATGTGAACAACTAGAAGACCCTAAGAGTACTAAGGGAATGGTTAAAAGAGGAGTAGTACAAGTAATATCTAGAGGGACATTAACTGATTATGAAATGATGAAACCTAAAGATAATAATTATATAGCTAGTATATTAGATTTTGGTAATAGTTATGTTCTAACTTATAGTGATATATCTACTGGGGAAATGAATTCTTTAACTATAAAAAGAGATGATATAACATTAATGAATGAAATATTAAACTTGGGAGTTAAGGAAGTAATACTAACGGATAGTGAGAATTCTAAGTTAATAAATGATTTAAAGAATACTTATGGGATAGAAATAAGTTATAGTAATTCTTACTTAGAGAGTGATTATGAATACTTATATAAAGATATAAAAGATAGTAAGATTGTTATGGGGATTAAACATTTACTATATTATTTAGTAATTACTAATATGAAAGATCTAAGTCATATTACTAATGTAGAGATTGTTGATAAAGACGAATATTTAAGTATGGATATTCATACAGTAAGAAACTTAGAGTTATTTGAGACTTTAAGATTAAAAGAAAGAACTTATTCTTTAATATGGTTATTAGATAAATGTAAGACTGCTATGGGGTCTAGAAAGTTAAAGAGTTGGTTATTACATCCTTTAAAAGATAAAACTGAACTTAATAAGAGATATGAAAAGATAGAAAAACTTAATACCGAGTTTATTATTAAAGAACAGTTAAGAGAAAAATTATATGAAGTATATGATTTAGAAAGATTATGTGGTAAGTTAAATACTGGTTCTTTAAATGCTAGAGACTTATTACAAATTAAGAATAGTTTAGCTTATATTCCAGAGATTAAGGGGTATATGAGGGAACTTGGGTTTAATGAAGAACTAGACGAATTAAGAGATATCTATGAGCTATTAGAAAAAGCGATTAATCCTGATGCACCGATAACCTTGAAAGAAGGAGCTTTAATTCAAAATGGCTATAATAGTGATTTAGATGAGTTAAGAAGTATTAGAAGTGGTGGTAAAGACTTTATAGCGTCTTTTGAAGAAAAATTAAAGAATGATACGGGAATTAAAAATCTTAAAGTAGGTTATAATAAAATATTTGGTTACTATATTGAAGTTTCTAAAGGACAAAGTAAGATGGTTCAAACTGATTTTGGTTGGGAGCGAAGACAGACTTTAACAAACTGTGAGAGGTTTATTTCACCAGAATTAAAAGAAAAAGAGGCTTTAATTCTTAATGCCGAAGAAAGAATAATTGATATTGAATACCAGTTATTTATGGAAATTAAAGAGACGGTACGAAAGAAGATATTTGAATTAAAGCGTGATGCGGAGATACTTAGTGAGTTAGACGCAATATTATCACTTGCGGTATGTGCCGAAGAATATAACTTAGTAAAACCAGTATTAACTGATAAACATGAGATAATAATCAAAGACGGAAGACATCCAGTTGTTGAAGTAGTTAGTAAAAATGGGTATGTCGCTAATGATTGTATTATGAAAGAAAATACTAATACGTTGTTAATTACGGGACCTAATATGAGTGGTAAATCAACATTTATGAGACAGCTTGCAATTATTATTTTAATGGCTCAAATGGGATCTTATGTTCCAGCAAAAGAAGCAACATTGCCAATTATAGATAAGATATTTACCCGTATTGGAGCAAGCGACGACTTAGTATCGGGTGAATCAACGTTTATGGTAGAAATGAAAGAAGCATGTAATGCCTTACTTAATGCTACTAAGAATTCACTAATATTATTTGATGAGCTAGGACGAGGAACGGCAACTTATGATGGCATGAGTTTAGCCCAAGCTATATTAGAATATGTTAATAAAAATATTGGTTGTAAGACTTTGTTCTCAACCCATTACCATGAACTAACGGCCTTATCAAAAGAAATGAGTACAATTAAAAATGTTCATGTTGATGCTCATGAAGAGAATGGTGAAGTAACGTTCTTACATAAAGTAGTAAGTGGCCCAATTGATAAGAGTTATGGGATACATGTTGCTAAACTTGCTCATATGCCAGAAGAACTATTAAAAAGAGCTAGTGAAATTTTAAGTGTTTATGAAGCCAAAGATACGAAGAATAAAAAGGTGGAACAAGTAAGTTTCTTTGATGAAGAAGAAACACCTAAAGAACAAAAACCCGAAGTAAAAACAGAAATTCAATATATTAAGAGTGAAGTTGAAGAAGAGTTAAAGAATATTAATGTCGATAATTTAAGACCAATAGATGCGTTAAATTCTTTATATAAATTAAAAGAAATAATGGATAAAAAAGAAAGTGTGAAGTAATGAAACTTAATGAATATATGTATGTTATGAAAGTGTTAGAAAGATTAAACTTAGAAGATAAATACGCTAACTTAGAAATTAGTGATGTTGTAAAAAGAAATAATGAAAATTATTTAATATACTTAAATGATAAAAACGGGTATCCAGCATATCAATTTATAGTTGATTTATCTGGAACGAAAGCCAGAGTTAAAATTTGCAAGGCATATAGTTCGAAGACAGAGATTAGAGAAGTTAATGAAAACTATATGGGTGGAGGATTAGTAAGAAGAATTGCTAAACCATGTTTATATTATAAAAAATAAATTGACTAGCAAATAAATGTTTGATACAATATTTAAGGAGGTTATAATGAAAACGAGAAGTGAACTTAGAGAGAAAATAATGATAATTTTATATCAAATTGATATTAATAGAAAACAAAATATTGATTATAGTGTAGAAGAAATTATTAGAGAAAATTTAGATATTGATAATGAATTTGTGAGAGATATTGTTTATGGCGTTATTACTTATGAGAGTGATATTATTAAGGAAGCTAATAAGTATATGAAAGACTGGAGCATCGATAGAATTGATAGAACTGGGGCGGCTATTTTAAAAATGGCTATCTATGAGTTAAAGTATACTGATACACCACCAATTGTCGTAATTAATGAAGCAATTGAGTTAGCTAAAAAATATAGTGATGATGATGTAAGAAAAATGATTAATGCTGTATTAGATAAAATGATAAAAGAGTAATTATGGATATAAAGTATGTTACAATTAGCGATTTAAATCGCTATATAAAAGCTAAATTTGATATGGATACCCATTTAAATCATGTTTATTTGAAGGGGGAGATATCAAATTTTAAACATCATACCAGAGGTCATTTTTACTTTACATTAAAAGACGAAAATTCAAGGATTGCGGCGGTTATGTTTGCTTCTGCTGCTAAGAGTGTGGCTTTTGAACCAGAAGATGGTATGAAGGTTTTAGTAAGTGGCCGTATTGCTTTATATGAAGCTACGGGGTCATATCAAATTTATGTTGATTCTATGGAGTTAGATGGAATTGGTAATCTTTACTTAGAATTTGAAAGATTAAAGAAAGAATTAGCTAAAGAAGGGTTATTTAATAAAGAACATAAAAGACCTATACCTAAGTTTCCTAAGAAAATTGGAATTATAACGGCACCAACAGGGGCTGCTATAAGAGATATTTTAAGTACTATAAAAAGAAGATATCCTATATGTGAGACTATTCTTTTTCCAGCTTTAGTTCAAGGAACAGGTGCTAAAGAGTCAGTGGTAAAGCAACTTAATAAAGCCCAAGAATATGATTTAGATGTCATAATCTGTGGCCGTGGTGGGGGTTCGATTGAAGATTTATGGGCATTTAATGAAGAGATTGTAGCTAGAGCTATCTATAACTCGAAAATACCAGTAATCAGTGCTGTTGGACATGAAATAGATTTTACAATAGCAGATTATGTTGCTGATTTAAGGGCACCAACACCAACCGGGGCAGCCGAAATGGCAGTACCTAATTTAGTGGATTTAAAAAGCCTAATCGAACAGTATAAAATTAGAGCTAATGAAGCAGTAACCAATATTATTAAGAAAAATAGAATAAAGTTAGAAAGTTTACAAAATTCATTTGTTTTAAAAAATCCTTTGAGTTTATATGAAATCAAAGAACAAAAGTTAGATAGTTATATTGATTATTTAAATCAGTATATGGCTAATAAATTAAATCATGCTAAGTTAATGTATGAAAAAGTTATTAATAATAAAATTTTAAAAAGTCCTCAAAGTATGTTTGATAAGAAGAAACATCAATATGAGTTATTATTGAAAACTATTGAAGTATTAAGCCCAATGAAATTATTAAGTAGTGGATATAGTATCGTTAAATCTAATGGTAAAGTGATTAAAAATAGTCATGATGTTAACTTAGATGATGTAGTCGATATTGAGCTTAGTGAAGGTAAATTAAAATGTAGTGTAATAGGAAAGGAAGATAAGAATGGCTGAACAAAAAAATAAAAGTTTTGAAGAATCTTTAACTGAATTAGAAAGCATTGTTAAGGAATTAGAAGCAGATAATGTTGATTTAGATCAAGCGATTAGTAAGTATAGCGAAGCAATGAAGTTAGCTAAGACTTGTGGTGATAAACTTAATGATGCAACTAGTAAAGTAAATAAAATACTAACTGAAAATAATACTTTAGAAGATTTTGAGATAAAAGATAATAATTAAGATTAGCATCTAACTTGAGTGTTAGGTGTTTTTAAATAAAAACTTTACTTTTGGATAAATTTAGTGTAGAATATAAAAGCATTAAAGGGGTTTTGAAGTATGGAAAAAGTTATATTAACAGTTAATATACCAACTACTTATGATATGCTTAGCAATGAAGAAAAGATATTATGGCAAGAAAATAAATATATAAGAGAATACGCAAGTAAATTATATACTTATTTAAGTAAAATAGATCAAGATGTAACATTGAATATGTTTTATAACTTAGAAGATCTTTGGTTAGAAAGAATGCCATTATTAAAAGCTATGGCTGGCGATATGGATGGATCTTATATGGTTAGCGCTAATAGAATACGCTATTTAAGTAAAGGGGCAATGGCTCATGAATTTATACATATGGCATCTTCTTGTTATGACTATGATAATGATATTGATTATACTGGTTTATCCGTATCCCAAGGAAAAAATAAGAAATATTTTGGAATAGGGTTAAATGAAGGATATACAGAAACTTTAACGGCTAGAATATTATATAAAAATCATATGGAGAAAGCTTATTTCTTAGAAAGCAGGATAAGCAAAATGCTGGAAAGTTTCTTTAGCAATTATCATGATATGGAAAGATTATATTTTACTAATGATTTAGAGGGATTTATTGATTATTTTAAGGCTTTTGCATCTTCTAAAGAAATTAATGATTTACTTAAAGAAATTGATACTATTTCAAGAAATCCATATTGTATTATGTATAGATTGCATTTATATCATAAAATTAGGAATACTTTAAATAACTGGTATATATATTCGATGGGAAAAACATTACCTCGTTTAAAATAAGCTTGAGTGCATTTGCACTCATTTTTTCTTTACTTACAAATGTGATTTGCTTTATAATTAAAGTATGGATAGGTGGTAACATGAAGAAAGTAACTATTTTAGCATTACATTTAGGGTATGGAGGTATTGAAAAATGTATTGCGGCTTTAGCTAATAGTTTAGTAGATACTTATAAAGTAGAAATATTAGCAATATATAAATTGTATGACGAACCAGCATTCTATATTGATCCAAAAGTTCATATAAGATACTTAAGTAAAGTTGTACCTAATAAGAATGATTTTAAATATGCGGTTAAGAGAGTTAATATCTTTAAGATTATTAAAGAAGCAATTAAGGCTTTAAATATTCTTAGAATAAAAAGAAAAGTATTAATTGATGCAATAGATTCTTGTGATAGTGATATTATTATTAGTACGAGAGATTATACTAATAAGTACTTAGGAGAGTATCGTAATAATAATGTTATAGCTATTGGATGGGAACATAATCATCCTCATGGAGATAAAGTTATCATGAAAAGATTAAGAAACTCATGTAAATATTTAGATAAGTTAGTAGTGGTATCTCGGGAATTGAAACATATTTATAGTGAAGATTTTAAAAATAATGATATTAAATGTCAAGTAGAATATATACCTAATTTTTTAGAAAAAATACCTAAGAAAATCAATAAATTAGATAATAAAAATATTATTAGTGTCGGAAGATTAGAACCGGAAAAAGGTTTTTTAGACTTAGTTTCAGTATTTAAACTTATAGAACTTAAAGATGGGGAGGTTTATTTAAATTTAGTAGGGGATGGTAGTCAAAAAGATAAAATATTTAAAAATATCGTAGATAATAATATTTCAAGGAAAGTAAAAATGCCTGGGTATTTAGATTTTGAAGAATTAAATAAATTATATGAAGAGACTTCACTTTACTTAATGACATCTTATACAGAATCTTTTGGTTTAGTATTAATTGAAGCGATGAGTCATGGAATACCGGTAATTGCGTTTTCTTGTGCTGAAGGGGCCAAAGAGTTAATTAATAATGGTGTAAATGGATATTTAATTAATAATCGTAATGAACATGAAATGGCTGATAGGGCAGTTAAACTTTTAAATAACCCTGATAAACTTAAAGAATTAGGAGAGAATGCTAGAACTACGGCTTTAAAATATTCTAAAGATGAAGTAAAAAAAATGTGGATAAAACTACTAGGATAGAGGATTATATGAAAAGAAAAGTATTATTTATTGCTAGTACAGGGGGACATCTTAGTGAAATGTTAATGCTTAAAGAGATGTTTTCTAAGTATGATTATCATATTATTACGGAGAATACTAAATCAGATCAATATTTAAAGAAAGTATATCCTGGTAAGGTTAATTATTTAATATATGGAACTAAAGATCATCCGATATCTTATCCCTTTAAATTACTAGCTAACTGTTTTATAAGTTTATATTATTTTATTAAATTAAGACCAAAATATATAGTTACTACCGGGGCTCATACGGCTGGACCAATGTGTTGTCTAGGTAAGATTTTTGGTAGTAAGATTATTTATATTGAGACATTTGCTAACATCAAGACTAAGACAATAACAGGAAGATTAATATATCATTTTGCAGATCTTTTTATTGTTCAATGGCCATCAATGTTAGAGTTATATCCTAAGGCAACTTATGGTGGGTGGATATATTAGAAAGGATAATTATGATTTTAGTAGAGTTAGGAACACAAGATAAGAGTTTTAAAAGATTATTAGATATGGTTGAAAAGGAAATAGAAAATAAAACGATTAAGGAAGAAGTTATTGTTCAGGCTGGATATACAGAATATAGTTCTAAGAATATGAAAGTATTTGATTATTTACCTAAAGATGAGTTAGAAAAGTTAATTGATAAGGCTTCTTTTTTGATTGTACATGGTGGGGTCGGTTCAATATTTGATGGTTTAAAGAAAGGCAAAAAGATTATTGCTGTACCACGTTTATCTAAGTATAAAGAACATAATAATGATCATCAATTACAAATAACAACTGAGTTTAATAAAGATGGTTTTATTTTAACAGCGTTAGATAATAAAGAATTTCATGAATGTTTAAAAAAGATAAATAAATTTAAACCAAAGAAGTATCAAAGTAATACTAATAATATGATTAAGTTAATAGAAGATTACATAGATAAGGGAGTTAAACCATGTTAGATAAAGCAAAAAAGTATTTATTGGTACTCTTTTTAGTTTGTCAACCCTTGTTGGATGCTTTAACCTGTATTCAAATTAAGAATAATTGGAGTTTTATATCAATATCTGCTTTAGTACGAGGGTTATTTTTCTTGTATGTTTTATATTATTTATGGAAAGAAAAGAAAGATAGAAAGATTATTTATTTATATTTAGTTTATTGTGTTTTAGAAATAGCAATGCAGTATTTAGTATTTAAGAATAGTTTAAGTGTGGAAGTTGCTAATTTAATGCAGGTGTTTTATCTAGGTTTCTTAATCATGTTTTTTAAAAGCTATAAGAATGGGTATTTAAATACTAAGTTATTGGTATTTATCTATTATCTTTATATTAGTTTGATTATTGGACCTTTTATTTTAGGATTTGGATATTATGCTTGGGAGTTTTATCCAGAGAAATCAGGGTATTATGGGTTATTTTATGGAGCAAATGAGATAAGTGCTATATTAGTTATATTGTTTCCTGTAGTATTAGATTATTTACTTAGATGTAAAAAATATATTATTAGTGGTATTAGTATTATTTTAAGCTTTATATGTGCTTACTTAGTAGGAACTAAAACAATGCTTTTAGGGTTTATTATGACATTATTATATTTGTTAATTCCTTTTTTGTATAAATATTATAAAAAGTTTTCTTGGAAATATAAGATATGTTTTATTGGAGTAGTTGTGTTAATATTAATACTTGGATGTTTAATATTACCTCATACACCGTTATATAAGAATATTGCTTTAGCATTAGATTATTTTAAAATAGATAGTAGTAATATATTTAGTTACTATGGGATAAATAAAATGATTTTTAGTGGTAGATTAGAATTTGTTGTTAATATTTTTAATGAAGTTAGGGGGTTAGGACCGCTTTATTATATTTTTGGTATAGGTAAGAGTATTTTAATAAGTCTTAAAGGAGTTGAAATAGATTTATTTGATATTTTATTTACTTTAGGTATTTTAGGTTTTATTTTTTACTTAGTATTTATGTATAACTCAGTTAAAGATACTAAACTAAGTGGAGTATATAAATATACATTTATATTAGGATTATTAATCTCTTTAATTGCGGGGCATGTTTTAATTTCAACTAATGTTAGTATTTATTTAGCTTTATTATTTTATTATAATCGGAATAATATTTGTTAAATTTGTACTTGCTATTATTTAAGTTTTATGATAATATGTAATTGAAGGTAATACCGTTCTTTAAAAAAGAAAGGTCTGCGATATTGCCTTTAATGTAAAGACCAGCTCTGCTAAACAATTATTTAATTTAGAACTATTAAATAAGAAACGAAAGCTCATTCAGTGTTAGTTAGAATTGAATGTGGAACTTAAGAAACGTCTAGCTTTTGGGTTAGGCGTTTTTTGGTGTATTGGGGTTTATATAATTAGTATCTAAATATGTATAGTGATAACTTAACATTGTAATATAATTGAAATAATGTTTGACTAAATGTAAATATTATGATATTATGTAATTGGATGAAGATAATTTCATTCATAGAGGAAATACCCAATCTGCGAATGTTGGTTGTTGCCATGTTTTAATGTTTACACCTAATAATTAGTTGATGTATTCTTGATTATTTTAGAATTTAAGTAAAAAGATAAAAGTAATAATAGTTAATATAATTAACGTTCGCTTAAGTAAATTTAATGCATCAACTATATTAGGCTTTTTTACTAAAAAAGCGTGTAATCATTTTGTTACTGAATGTAAATAGAATATGCTTGAATTATTAATAAAAATGTGTTACCATGTATATGGATGAAGGAAACTTCATATAATAAAAAAGGAAATACCCAATCTGAGAATGTTGGGTGTTACCGGTTTAAAATAGGTTACACCTAACAATTAGTTAGGTGTATTTTTCTATTCGCTTTTATCTCTAAATAAGAGGATAAAAGCAATAATAGTTAATATAATTGACGTTCGTTTAAATAAAGACATACAATCCTTAATAAATGAATTTAAATCATATTTCATACTATCACCTCTTCTCTAATACTTGAAAAAGTATAGTTTTGAGGCAACACACCAACTACTGGGTACTTCCACTAAAAGTATACCATTATACTGAATTGATAGCAAGAGCAAAATACACAAAAAGATAACAAATACATGAAATATATCATATATTAATATTTACTACTATTAAAACATTTTAATAACAATCGCATATTGAAAACAACAACAAAGATAATATCAATAGCTTCACTAATAACTAAACCATATAAACCAATATGAAATAAAGTGAAGATAAACATAGATGCTAACTTGATAATAACTCCTAGAGTAGTAGTTTTTAAAGCATATGTACCATATCCTAGAGCTTGTAAGATACTACTTAAAGGAGCTTCTAAGTAATATAGGGGAAAGAAGAAACCTAGATAAAATATATAATCAGCACCATAAGATGTATTATAAATTAAATTTAGAAAGAAGTTTCTTCCTAATACAACAATAATAGTTGATACTAAGCCAAGTAAGAATGAACTAAATAAGGCTTCTTTAGTTCTTTTTTTAATCATTTTATTATTATGAAGAGATTTGAATTTACTTATTTCGGGAATTAAAGCCGTACATAAAGCTTGAATTAGAAAAGAAGGCATTAGAAGTAAGGCAATTGAGTAACCATTATATATACCATATTCTAATAAAAAGAATTCTTGGGTATAGCCAATAAATAACATAGTTTTAGATAAAATAATAGGTTCAAAGAAATAACCAATGTTACCAATTATTCTAGAAGATACTAAGGGAATAGATGTAAATAATAAATCTTTAAAATAATAAGAGTTATATTTAATATCTGTTATATTTATTTTAATGTTTTTAGGTAATAAGAACATAAAGGTTAAAATACTAGCTGTTTCAGTTAGAATATTAATAAGTAAGAATGATAAGATACCTAGGATAATTGATTTACTAACAAAGTAGGGTAAGAAGAAAATAATAAATATTATTCTTATAGTTTGTTCAATAATATTAGATATAGTATTAGGAAGCATTCTTTGTTTACCATAGAAGTATCCTTTAAAGACACAGGCTAGAGCCATTTGGGGCATTGCTAGTACGGCACCTATTATTAAAATTTTAACTCGGGGTTCATTAAGCAAAAAATTAGCAATAAAATCACTACAAAGAATAACTAATAACATAATAGAAAAATTTAAAATTAATAAGATAATAATACCTTGACTTAAGATTACTTTGCTTCTAGTTTTAGCCTCTGCTACTAACTTAGAAATAGCAATAGGCATACCAAAGCCAGCAATAGTAACAATTAGACTATATATAGGCATAATTAAAGTATATAATGCTAATCCTTCAGTACCAATAGTGCGAGTATACATAATTTTAATAATAAAACCTAATATTTTAGTAATAAAACCGCCTAAACATAATACTAAGGCACCTCTTAAAAAGTTATTCTTCATATTTAACCTCTTATTAAATATATGTATTAAATAATATTCTAAGCAGCAAAAGCTTTATATTAAGATAAAACTTCTTACAATAGAAGTGTTGTAAGTTTTTGTGTGAAAATATGATATTTTGTGTTATACTCAATATGAAGTAGAATGTCATGCAAAATGCAATGCGTTAGTTATGAGTATTTTAATAATTTTTGGGGTAAACTAGTAGAAGGTGTATATATATGAATAAGAAATATATTATTGTTTTAAGTGTTTTAGGGGTATTATTTGGGGTTTCTTTATTAGTGGGGATAAGTTATGCTTATTATATGGTAAGTGTTAATCAAACTAATAAGAATATTGTTAAGTCTTCTTGTTTAAATTTATCTATTTCTAATGAAGAAAATGTAATAAAGTTAGAAAAACAAATACCTATTATGAATGAAGAAGGTAAGAAATTAACTCCTTATACTTTTACTATTAATAATACTTGTAATTCTATGATGGGTTATAGTCTTAATTTAGAAGAGTTAGAGGGTAGTACTTTAGCATCTAAGTATATTATGACTATGGTTAATGATAAGTCTTATGTTAATATGGCTTCTTTAAGTTCTACGGATAATTATTATAGTAATTCGGTGGAATCTAGAGTCCTTGCAACCGGTTCTTTGGGACCAAATGCTAGTATTAATTATTTTTTAAGGTTATGGATGGATGAAGCAACACCAATGACTACTGATGCGATGAATAAGTCTTTTAGATCTAAGGTTGTAGTGGTTGCAACACCTACTAAGTCTGTTGATTTTGATTATACAGGTACTGAACAGACTTTTGTTGCTCCAGTTTCTGGTACTTATAAGTTAGAAACGTGGGGAGCCCAAGGTGGCAATACACTTATGTATGGAAAAAATAATATGTTTGGTGGCTATGGCTCCTATTCATCTGGAATGGTTTATTTAAAAAAAGATGAAATAATTTATTTTGATGTTGGTGGTGCCGGTGGTGATTGTACTTTACCTGGCCCAAATCCTTTATTTGGAGCTGAATGCTCTGGCGGATACAACGGAGGCGGCACTTCTATTTCTTCTAATTTAGATAATGATAATGCTGGAACTGGTGGTGGAGCTACTCATATTGCATTGACATCCGGATTGTTATCTTCATTGAAAGATAACATCAATGATATTTTGATCGTATCCGGGGGTGGCGGCGGTTCTTATTCTTGGAAAGATATTAACTATGCTGCTAATGGTGGACATGCTGGTGGATATAAAGGGGTTGATGGATTTATGTCAGTTCAATATGCTAGCAAATTGCCAGGCGGCGGTGGAACTCAAACTTCAGCTGGAACTGCTGGTACCATGCGTGGAGCTGTTGGAGGTTTTGGCCATGGCGGTGATGGCGGTAAAGTAGGTGCTTCTGGTGGTGGCGGAGGCTTTTATGGTGGCGGTGCTAGTGCACACAATGGTTCCGGTGGCGGTTCCGGCTATATAGGAAACTCTCTATTAACCAATAAAGCTATGTATTGCTACAACTGCGAAGAAAGTACTGAAGAAAGTACTAAAACTATATCGACAACATGCGCTGAAGAAACGCCAACATCAAACTGTGCCAAAAAAGGTAATGGCTATGCTAGAATAACATACATAGGATAAACAAAGGTACTAAGAAATTAGTACTTTTTATCTACTAAGTAAAGACATTTAGATAAAAATTTGATAAAATGATGGTGGTGAAGTAAAATGCAATACGATATAGATTATGAGATACTTAGTTATCCTAAATATATAAAGAGATTAAATAAAATATTAAATAATCCAGATAATGTTTATCCAGTAGAAAAATTAGAAAATTTAGGATATACATCATGTGGCTTTCCTATTGAGCATTATAAAATAGGAAAAGGACCAATTCATGTAACTTATATGGGTGGAGCTCATGGTAATGAAATAATTGGCGTTGATTTTGTAACTCAATTAATGCAAAATTTAAGTTTAGGGAAAGGATCGTTTAGAAATTTTAACCCAGCAATTTATACGATAGATTTTATACCTTGTCAAAACCCCGAAGGCTATTTTACAACAACTTATGCTTTGGAACAATTAATGGGTAATATGACACATCAAGAAATAGAAACTTTTTCTAAGAAATATTGGTCATACTATAGAGAAGATGACATTAAAGTTAATAAAGTAAATAAAATATTAAATAGTTTTGTTACTGAGTTTAGTAATGCTGGTACTAAGGAAGATATTACTAATTTCTTTTGGCAAAAATATCTAAATAAGAATATAACTTTAGATAGTATGAAAAAATTTTTAAGTAATTATTATTTTGTTAATAAAAATAAATTAGATGAGTTAGTAGACAGGGAATGGCAAAATAACTTTGGAGAGGTAAAAGAAGTAGATAATATAAGATATCATACGCAAATGTTTAATGGGGTTAATTTGGATTTATTCCCTGAATATGATGAAGCTCATGTAAATTTAAAGAACAAGTTAAAAGCAATGTATAAAGACGGATTATTTCCCGTGGGAACGTTAGCTAACTTTTTTGCTAATAGTGATGGAATAAATCTAAATGATAATAATCCTTACTTTTATGAAATAACTAAGGAAAGAATAGCTAAGTATGGTAATGTTTATGCTAAACTTAGAGATAATCATATTTTGAAGAGTGTTAATGGCCCAATTGGGCTACCAAATATTAGCATGGAAGAAGATTTTCAATATTGTCCAGAAAATGAGGCTATATTAAAATACGTCCAAGACCAAGAACAAGAGCATCAATATGCCGCATTATTTAACTGCCATGGTACAGGTGGAATGCTTTATACTTATCCCGTAGATGATGATAGTAAAGTTAAAAACTTCAACTTCTATATTAATAACCGTATTGCTACAGAGTATTCGAGAAAAACAGGAAATGTTTATGAAGAATTAACGGGTACAAATAATGCTTACAAGGTTATGGGACATCCAGATAAAGTAACCGGATTTGGAGATGTACTAAGAAGTAAATATGCTGCATCATTTATTCTAGAACTATCGAAAATGGGTGGAAACCCAATAGCACCATACGGAGACTATAAAGGAAACTATGTACCAACAATGGTAGCTAACTTTGAAGCAATGATGGTGACATTAAAAACAATATTAGAATTAAGAAACTTATATGATTTAAATTATACAGTTAATTATAATGATAATGGATATGCAAATTATGAGGTAATTAGTAAAAATACAAGGAGATAAATATGCAAAATGAATTAAAATTTAATAGTTTATTAGAATTAAAAACAAGATTAAAACCAGCATTAAATTCTAAGTATTTAGAATTAAAAAGAAAACATATAGATTATGTAACAACAGAAGATATATGGGAATACTTAAGAAATACTAAATGGTTAAATACTAATAATTTATCTTTAGCGGCAATGGTTGATGATATATTAAATACTAATAGTGATTATTTTAGAGATTATGTCTTAAAAAGAATAGAAAATAATAATCCAGTTAGTGAACTACCTAAAACTAAAGATAAATATAATGAATTACTATAAAGAGAGTGATAATATGAATGAGATAGATAAGAGTTACGAAGAGGTAACGTTTGATAAACTTTATGATACAGTAGCGTCTTATATAACAAAGAGTAATGAATTAGATACAATTACTAAAGCATATAAGTATGCAGCAAAGTGTCATGAAGGCAAAAAAAGACTAAGTGGGGAAGATTATATAAGTCATCCAGTTAATGTCGCCTATATTTTAACAGATTTAAATGTTGATTATGTAACAATAAGTGCAGCTTTACTTCATGAAACAATTAATCATGGTGGGTCAACTTATGAAGATATAAAAAATGAATTTGGTAGTGAGATAGCAGGAATTGTAGAATGTATCTCGAAGATAAATAGACTAACTTTAAGTGATGATAAAGAGGCTTCAGCCATAAATTTAAGAAAAGTTTTAGTTGGTTTATCAGAGGATGTTAGAGTATTATTTATAAAACTTGCTGATAGATTACATAATATGCGTACTATATGGGCATTAGATCCTGAGGCTCAAAAACAAAAAGCAAATGAAACAATATCGGTATTAATTCCAATTGCCCATCGTTTAGGTATTAACTCAATTAAAAGTGAACTAGAAGATTTATCTTTAAAATATACTAAACCTGATGTATATAATGACATATTAGAAAAACTTAATGATTCAAGAGAGAAATTAAATGAAGAATTAGATGAAATGAAACAAAGTTTAGCAACGCTTTTAAGTGAACAAGGAATATCTTTTTATATTAAGGCTAGAGTTAAAAGCGTTCATAGTATCTATGAAAAGATGGCTAAGGGTAAGAAATGGAATGAAATATATGATATCTTAGCTTTAAGAATAATCGTGGATAAGGTAAGTGATTGTTATTTAGCTATTGGCCTAATTCATTCAAAGTTTAGACCAATTCCTAAGCGTTTTAAGGATTATATTGCCATGCCTAAGGAAAATATGTATCAATCTTTGCATACTTCAATCTTTGGAATTGGTGGTTATGTATATGAAGTTCAAATAAGAACTCATGAAATGGATGAGATAGCGGAAAAAGGTATTGCTTCGCACTGGTCATATAAAGAACATACAGCTGGTGGTGTTCAAAATGTCTTTGAACAAAAATTAGAATTATTTAGAAACTTAATTGAACAACATGGGGAATCTTTAGCGGATAGTGAAATTTCTAAAGAAATATCAAATGAAGCTTTAGGAAGTATGATATATTGTTTTACACCAAAGGGTGATGTTGTAGAATTACCAGCTTTTGCTACCCCGGTAGATTTTGCATATCGTATTCACTCTAAAGTTGGAGATACAACCGTAGGGGCAATAGTAAATGATGTTATGGTACCACTAGATCATAAGTTACAAGATGGTGATATTGTAAGTATCAAAACTAGTAATTCAGGAACTCCTTCAAAAGAATGGCTAAACTTTGTTAAAACAAGTCAAGCAAAAAATAAAATAAAATCGTATTTTTCAAAACAAGATAGAGAAGAATATATAAAGAAGGGAACGGCTCTTTTAGAAAGAGAGATTAGAAAACGTAAATTAAGTATTAGTGAAGTTTTAAACCAAGATAATATTAATAAGATATGTAAAGATTTAAAACTAGATAATTTAGATGATATTTATTTATCTATTGGTTCTTTAAGATTTACCCCAACATACATTTTAAACATAATTTATCAAGATAAGAAAGATGTTCAAGATATCTTATTAGAACGTGTTGGTAATCGTAAGAAGCAAAATGAAACTGATTATAAGAGTGATATTATTGTTAGTGGTTTTGGCGATATTAAGGTCTCTATTGCTAAGTGTTGTAAGCCTATTAAGGGTGATGATATTGTAGGATATATTACTAAGGGTGAAGGGATAACTATTCATAAGAGTGATTGTAAGAATGTTTCTAATACGGAGAGATTAATTGATGTATCATGGAATGTTAATACAACAAGTGAATATTATACTGACTTAGTAATAAGAACTGTAAGTGGTAAAAATTATTTATTAGATATAATCTCTTTAGCGTCAACCAAAGACATATATATAGATTCATTTAATACTAAGGAAGAACAAATTGAAACAGTATATAAAATAACTGTTAAAATAAGTTCAGTTGATAAACTAAATGGTTTTATTAATGCTTTACAAAAGTTAAAATTTGTTAAAAACGTAGAAAGGGTTAATAATTAATGAGAGTAGTAGTACAACGTAGTAAGTATTCGAGTGTTACGGTTGATGGTAAGATTATTGGTCAAATTGATAATGGATTAGTATTATTAGTGGGGATAACTAAGGAAGATACATTAGAAGACTTAGAATATATGGCTAAGAAAGTGTTAAATTTAAGAATATTTGATGATAGTAATGGAGTTATGAATAAGAGCATTTTAGATAATGGGGGAAGTATTTTATCAATATCACAATTTACATTATGTGCTAATACGAAAAAAGGCAATCGACCTAGTTATATCGATGCTATGGAGCCAGTAATGGCTAAGAAATACTATTTGATGTTTAATGAGATGTTACGTAAAAATATTTTTGTTGCCGAAGGTATTTTTCAAGCTGATATGTTAGTAAATATAAATAATGATGGACCAATAACAATAATACTTGAAAGTAAGAATAAATAAGGAGGATTTTATGTATAACGAATCGTCAGGAGAAATGTATGATGCTTATGAAACGAAGAAAGCTAATGATGCTCGTAAGAGGAGACTTTTAATACGTAGAATAGTGACAGTAAGTATTTTAGTTTTAATTTTAATATACTTTATTATTCTTTTAATAGATATAAATCGTTATAAAAATGGGGATGACCCGTTAATACTTTTAGGAGTAAATACTAAAGAATATGATGATGGGTATGTTACTACTAAGATGTCTATTGGATGGGTATTTAGAGAATATAATAGAGAGACTATTAAAGATAATGAGATGGTTCCTATTTGGAGTGGTATTAGGATGGATAATGTATTAAATAGAGTAAATGATCCTGATTTGCCAGAAATAGAAACGGGTTATGATATACCAAGTAATCCTTTGTACCAAGAGAAAATTAATGGAGTATTATTCTTTTATGATAATGATAAAAATTTACTTGATACATATAAGTGCTTACTAAGTGAAAATGATTGTGAAATAAGTGAGTCGATAATATATCCAACGGATAGTGATAAATATACGAAGTATAAGATGGGTATTACGGAAAATAGATATGTCTTTATTACTGAGTATCGAAATAAGGATACTGAGGCCTTAGAAAAGGTAATATATTTATATGATATAAATGCTAAGAAGATAATTGCTAAGTATGAAGATATTAGATATTCTTATGTCGAAAATTCTTTGGGTAAGTTAGATAATAGTAGATACATTGTAAAAAAGAATGGTAAATGGGGAATTGATCAAATAATTAAGGGTAAGGTTAGTAATGCGGAAGATTATACTCATGATTATATAACTTTTGATAAAGATACAAAGTTATATATAATACAAGATAAAGATAGTTATTATGTTTATAACCCTAATGATAAGAGTAGTACAATTGCGATAAATGAAGTAATTGATAAAGTATATTTGATAGATAATCATGTTTTAATGAAAACAAAGATAGAAGATAAGAATAAGTATAATACATATTATTATCGTTTATATAATAGTGAAGGGGTTAATATTTTAAAAGAAGACACCATTAGCTACTTAGAAGTATATGAAAAGTTTGTTAGTTATATTAAAGATAGTAAGTTATATATCATTAATTATGATGGGGATAGGCTGATAAATGACGAGATTCCAATTTATTTTGACGATTATTATTCAGGATTTTTAGTTAGTGTTGTAGCATTAAAGATTGAAGTAAATGGAGATACACTAAGGATAGCAACTCCTAAATCTAATGAGAAAACTCATTATACTGATGAATATTATTATAATATGAATGATTGGAGTTTAATAAGAAAGAGGACTAACGTTAAAGAAACGACTTAGTTCTTTTTGTTTATTTCTTGTAAAAAATATGTTGACAGTCTATACAAACATATGTTAATATCGTAACTAAGACTTAAAGGAAAAACTAACTTTGATAAGTTGACTAATCCTTGATAAATTATTATAATAAGTCTAGATTTTAGAAAGAAGGAAATAAAGTGATAACTAAACAAAAAGGAACAACAGATATATATGGAATTAAAGGCAAAAAATGGTTATATATTAATCAAGTAATTGAGGCTTTATGTCAAAAATATAATTATGAATATATGAGAACACCAATTTTTGAAGCTACGGAATTATTCCATAGAGGTGTTGGGGATACAACGGATATTGTAACTAAAGAAACTTATGATTTTAAGGATAGAGGAGATAGAAATATCACTTTAAGACCTGAAGGGACAGCAGGAATTGTAAGAAGTTATATTGAAAATAAAATGTATGGGGATGCTACTCAACCAGTTAAGGTATTTTATAATGGTACCATGTATCGTTATGAGAGACCACAAAGTGGAAGAATGAGAGAACTTACTCAATTTGGATGTGAAGTTTTAGGGTGCGATGACCCTTATATTGATGCTGAAATAATTTCTATTCCAGTTCAATTATTTAGATTACTTGGCTTAAAAGAAGTAAAAGTTAATATTAATACTTTAGGAGACCAAGAATCACGTGATAATTATCGTAATGCATTAATAGAGTATTTTAGACCTCATATTGATACGTTATGTGAAGATTGCCAAAGTAGATTTAATAAAAATCCTTTAAGAATTTTAGATTGCAAAGTCGATGGCGATAAAGATTTACTTAAGAATGCTCCTAAAATTACGGATTATTTAAATGATAGTTCAAGAATTAGATACAACAAAGTAAAAGAATACTTAGATTTAATGGAAATACCTTATAATGAAAATCCTAACATTGTAAGAGGATTAGACTACTATAATCATACTGTATTTGAAATTGAGGCTAGTGTTGAAGGTTTTGGAGCTCAAAATGTTTTAGCTGGTGGTGGAAGATACAATACTTTAGTAGAAAATTTAGATGGACCACATACTCCAGCTATAGGGTTTGCTTGCGGGTTAGATAGATTATTACTGGCTTTAGAAAGTGAAGATATTGAATTAAATATTCATAATCAATTAGATGCATATATTATGTATGTTTCAGATACAGAAAAAGAATACGCCATAACATTATGTCAAACTTTAAGATTAAGCGGTTTCTGTGTTGAATTAGAAACTATGAATAGAAGTTTAAAGAGCCAATTTAAACAAGCGGATAGATTGAATTCTAAGTTCTTAATTATTTTAAATGATGAAGATATTAAGAATAAAGAAATAAAAATAAAAGACAATGTTACGAAAGAAGAACAAGTAATAACTGAAGAAGAGTTAATTGATTATTTAGATATGAATATATAGAAAGATGATTTAAAAATGAAATTTACAAAAGAATTAGTTAATAGTTATGCTGATAAATTATTGATTGGCTTAACCGAAGAAGAAAATAAAATGGTTTTAGACGAATTTGAGACGATTGATAAAGATATTCAAATTATTAATCAAATACCAAATATTGCTGATGTTGAACCAATGAGTTGGTGTTTAGATGATGAATGCCCTATATTAAATGATGATAATGTTACTGAAACTCCTGATATTAATGAACTTTTGAGCAATGCAGGAGAAACTATGGGACGTGAAGTTGAAGTAGTAAAGGTGGTTGGATAAATATGATGGATAAAAGTATTTTAGAAATACATGAGGCTTTAGTTAATAAAAAAGTTACATCTAAAGATTTAATTCAAGAATCTTTAAAGAAAAGCCATGAATTACAAGAAAAATGTAATGCCTTTGCTCTTATTTTAGACGATGCTAAAGATGTAGAAGTTACAGATAACTTATTATCTGGTATTCCTTATGGTATTAAAGATAATTATTCAACTAAGGATATGGTTTGTAGTGCTAGTTCAAATACTTTAAAAAATTATGTGCCATTCTTTGATGCAACGGTAATTGAAAAATTAAAGAATGCTGGTGCTGTTGCCGTAAATAGATGTGCCATGGACGAATTTGGTATGGGCGGTACTGGTACAACGGCTAGAACGGGAATTATTAGAAATCCATGGGATACAAGAAGAATGTGTGCTGGGTCTTCTAGTGGGTCTGCTGCAGCTGTAGCGGCTGGGGTGTATCCTTATGCTTTAGGCAGTGATACGGGAGATTCTATTCGCAAGCCAGCGGCTTATTGTGGTATTGTTGGATACAAACCAACTTATGGAATGATTAGTAGATATGGATTATTTCCATTTGCTTCAAGTCTTGACCATTGTGGCGTTCTTACTCGTAGTGTATTAGATGCAGCGATTGTTGTAGATAATATTAAGGGTCAAGATATTAAGGATATGACTAGTTGGGATTCTTCGAAGATAGAGCTTGCTAAAAGTATAGATGGTAATATCAAAGACAAGAAACTATGCTATATTAAAGAAATTGTTGATATTAATAACTATGAAAATCCAAGTGAAGAACTAAAGAACCATTTAGCTAACTTTATGGATAGAGTTGAGGCTTTGAGAAACATGGGTGTTACGGTTGTTGAAGAATCAGTTGATAAAACATTATTAGATACCGTTGCTAGTGTTTATGTCGTATTATCTTGTGCTGAAGCAACTTCTAATATGTCAAATTTAACGGGTATTAGTTTTGGCCCAAGAGGTAGTGGAGATAATATTTTCGAAGTTATGAAAGACCATCGTACAAAAGGATTTTCGCCATTAATTAAGAGAAGATTTGTAATTGGCTCATATGTATTGCAAAGAGAAAATCAAGAAAGATACTTTAAAAATGCTGGTCGAGCTAGAAGATTAATAGTTGAGGCTTGGAAAAAGCTTTTTGAAAAGTACGATGCGGTTATATTACCAGTTGGTTCTGGTCCAGCTAAGTTCTTAGATAATTCTAAAAATACTTTAGCAGGTGGTTCAACAATATTAGAAGAGCACTTGCAAATAGGTAATTTTGGGGGTTTCCCATCAATAACTATACCAGATGGCTTTGTATCTGGTTTACCAGTTGGCCTTAATATTACGGGTAATTGTTATGATGATGCAAATGTTTTAAACATTGCTTATGGTATTGAAGCAACTATGAACTATAAAAATCAAATTGCTAAGGAGGTAAGCCATGACTAAATTACAACTTGTTGTCGGTCTTGAAATGCACTGTGAATTAAAAAGTAATGCCAAGGTATTTTCAACCGGAATAAATAAATATAGTGATACGGCAAACTGCCATGTTTCACCAGTAGATATGGCTTTTCCGGGTACACTTCCAATTGTAAATAAAAAGTGTATTGAACATGCTATTAAAATGGCTAGCGTCTTAAATTGTGCTCTAGCAGATAAATTCATTTTTGACCGTAAGAACTATTATTATCCAGACTTACCTAAAGGATATCAAATTACACAGTGTACTAAGCCAATTGGGGTAAATGGCTATATTGATTTGCCTTGCCAAGATAGAGTAATTAGAGCAGAAATTCATGATATTCACTTAGAAGAAGATGCGGCTAGCTTAGACCACTTTAAAAACACTTCAACAATAGATTATAACCGTGCAGGAGTGCCTCTTTTAGAAATTGTTACCGAACCATGTTTTTATTCAGCAGATGAAGCGGTAGCGTTCTTAGAATATATGCGTAATGTATATCAATATACTGATATATCTCTTGCCGATACTAAGAAAGGTCAAATTAGATGTGATGTTAACGTTAACTTAAAAAATGAAAAAGGAGAGTACGTAACACCACGTGTTGAAATTAAAAATGTAAACTCATTTTCTAATGTTCATGATGCAATTCTTTATGAAGAAAAAAGGCAACTTAAAGCTTTAGAAGAAAATAATCTTGAAGAACTTGTTCAGGAAACAAGAAGATGGGATGAAGAGACTAATAGTACCATTAGGATGCGTACTAAAGTTGACGCTATTGATTATAAATACTTTATTGACCCTAATATTCCCCCAATTAAGATTGATAAGAATTGGGTAGAAAAAATAGTTAAAACTATTCCAAGACTACCATTAGAACGTCAAAATAGTTATATGAAGGAATATGGTTTATCAGCATATGATGCTAAAATATTGGTTAAAGATAAAGATATTGCATCTTACTTTGAAGAATGTATTAATTTGGGGTTAGATGCTAAAATGGCTTCTAACTGGATAACAGTTAATATTGTGACGGAGTTAAATAAGGATAATTCTAGTATTAAGGACTTTTATATAACTCCTAAGTATTTAAAACAGATATTAGATAGAATTGCAGATGGAACTATTTCTAATAAACAAGCTAAGGACGTATTTAGTAAGGCATTAGAAGAGAAAAAAGAACCACAAAGCTTTATTTCAAAAGAAAACTCCCAGATATCTAATGAAGATGAGTTAAGGGGCATAATTACGGAGATTATTAATAATAACTTAGGACAAAAAGAAGCTTACTTAAATGGTAAAACTAATCTATTTGATTACTTTGTAGGTCAAGTTATGAAACAAACTAGAGGCAAAGCAAATCCAGTAAAAACTAAGGAAATACTTAGTGAAGAATTAAATAAATAATTTATTAAAAGCAAATTTTGACATCAAGATTTGCTTTTTTGCATAAAATGTGGTATAGTACTAACTACCGACTTACTTAGGGGGTAAAGGTACAAATGAAAATAAAACCAAAACTGATTAGTTTGAGTATTACAATAATACTTATGATAATTGGGGGAATAATACAGTTTTCTACTAATAATAAAACAAGAATGCAAAATACAGTTAAGTTAAAAGAAGTATCTTCATATCATGAAATAACGATAGAGGATAAAATTGTATTAAATATAGAAGAAAACTACGATACATATCTATTTTATAGTAAGATGTTTGGCATAAGTATGGATAATTTAAAGAAAGAAATTATAAATACCAATAAAGAATCTTTTAATGTCTATGATTTAAGTAATAATGGAACTTGTTATGAAACATTAGATATATCATTATTACATTTCTTAGAAGATTTAGAAGAGACTAAACCAAAACTATTTAATAGAAAATATCAATATAAAAAAGTTAATAAAAAGTACATATATGGCTTAATAGACTATTTTAGTTCAATATATGATAATGTTGATGCTAGAACACTAAAGGCAATTGCCTATTTAGAATCAGGTAATTTAAGTGCTAGTAGCATGATGTTAAAGAATAATATTTTTGGCGGTATGGCAAGTAGTGGCTTAATAAAATATCCAAGTATTGAATACGGAGTATATCGTTATGTTTTATTAATGTCAAAAAGTTACTATGGTAAAGGACTTACTACGGTTGAAACAATTGGTAAAAAGTATAATCCAGTTACAGTAGGAAATAAACAAGTTGCTAATCCAAGTTGGGTTGCTCAAGTAAAAAATTTTATTAGCAAATTTGAAAATAATACTAGTTTGACACTAGAAACACTTAAAGAAATGGAAGGGTAGTTATGAATAATAAAGAATTATATGAATTAACAGAGGCAGAATTTAGCTTATTAGTATATGGCGTCATTGATTATTTTGACGCTAGTATTGCTGCTAAGACAGAAGAAGTATATAGATTAAGAGAAGAACTTAATTATGAGAATAGAGATATTATAAGAGCCTATATTTATAAAGCTCAAGAAGAAATTAACGATTTAATTATGCAACGTGTGGCGTTCTTAGATAAGATTGGTTATAACGATACCGAACTTATGGGACTTTATAGTGTCTTACCAGAAGAAGATGAAGTCTATGGTACATTTTATGATAAACAAGGATTAAAAGATTTCTTGAATAAATATTATCGTAATGACCCAAAGAGTGTGGGATTATTTAATAAAGTATTAAAAGAAGAATTCTTAGATATCTATAAAAAATTAGATAAACCAAGTAAAGAAGAAAAACGTGAAGCTTATATGGGAGCAATATATAAAACAGAAGAAAAATTAGGATATCAATTACAAAATATTCCGTCTCATAGAAGAATGATTAAAATAATTCAAAAACAAGTAGATTTTGAAAAAAAGCAAAAAAGAAGATAAAAAATAAATAATCTTCTTTTTTTAAGGCCTCGAACATGGTATAATTAACTAGAATAGAGAGAGTGATTTTCATGTTTGGAAAGATTAAGTATATTACTGAAGGAGAAGCTCATATTGAATCTAAGATTGAACCTGGTCAAGATGTCGATTTAATGAACTCAAATGTTGTTTTTGAAGCACCAAACCAAGCAATTTTAGGAGAAGTTGAAGAAGTAAATGATGATACAATAAAGATAAGATTCTTGGGAGAATTTATTAATGGTAGATATGTAAGTGGTGTTATTAGAAAACCTTTGCTATCCTCAAATATTCGAATGATTAATAAAGAAGAATTGCAAGAATTAATGGGTACTTATAATGATAAAACTTTTAAACTAGGCCAATCAGCTATTTATAAAGATTATACAGTATGTGTTAATATAAATGATTTATTGTCTAACCATATGGCAATATTTGGAAACTCTGGTTCAGGTAAATCGTGTGGTGTAGCAAGAATAGTTCAAAATTTATTTTCTAATCCCAATTTTATTGCGTATAATGCTAATATATTTATTTTTGATGCTTATGGAGAATATAAGACAGCTTTTGGTAAGATAAATCAAATAAACCCTAATTATAGTTATAAGTTTATTACTACTAATCCAACGGATCCAACAGACCAATTATTACAAATCCCAGTGCATTTATTAAATTTAGACGATTTAACCTTGTTATTACAAGCTTCAAGTCATACTCAAATCCCAATTTTAGAACGTACTTTAAAGTTAGCTAAGATATTTGCTGAAGTTTCTGATGAATCAAGAATTTATAAAAATCATTTAATAGCTAAGGCTTTACTAGCCATTTTGTTTAGCAATGAGACAACGAAACAAAAGAAAAATGAAGTGTTCCAAATTATTCAAGTTTGTCATACTCCGGAATTTAATTTTGATACCGAGGTTCAAGGTTTAGGGTATAGTCGTAAATTTAGTGATTGCTTTGAAATCGATTCTAAAGGTAATTTTGGAGAGTCAGTATTAATAAATGATTATATTTTAAAATTTATTAATGATGATTTAGAAGGTAAGATTGTACCTAAAGATGTTTATTATACTTTAAAAGATTTGGCTAATGCTTTGGAATTCACTTTGATTTCGGAAGGTTTTCAACATAATGAAACTTTGTATGACGATGCGATAGTACTTAAGGTAAGATTAAATTCAATTATTAATTCTAATATAGGCTCTTACTTTAATTATCCAAATTATATAACAGCAGAACAATATATCTCTTCTTTAGTAGCAATGCCAAATAGAAGAAAAGCTCAAATAATTAATATTAACTTAGAAGATGTAGACGATACTTATGCAAAGGTTATAGTTAAAATATATGCTAGAATGTTCTTTGAATTTGCGAAGACTCGTGAACAAAGAGCGTCAATTCCATTCCATTTATTCTTAGAAGAAGCGCATAGATATGTTTCTAAGGATGCTGATACGTTCTTAATTGGTTATAATATTTTTGAACGTATTGCAAAAGAAGGACGTAAATACGGGGTATTATTAAATATAATTTCTCAACGTCCAGTAGAGATATCGGATACGGTAATATCCCAATGTAATAATTTCTTAATATTTAAAATGACTCACCCTAAGGATATTGAATATATTAGAACAATGCTTCCTAATATTAGTCAAGATGTTATTGAAAAGCAAAAAGTATTGCAACCAGGTAACTGTGTAGGATTCGGTTCAGCATTTAAATTACCAATGATTATAAAACTTGAAATGCCTAATCCAATGCCTTATTCAACGAACTGTGATGTTTCGGCAAGATGGAGAGTTAATATTCGTCCGGCTACCCAGACTGCAGTAAATCCAAGTATGCCAAAATACGCTACTACAAATAATGTAAATTAGTGTCAAATCTATTGATTAGCTTAATAAATATATGATATACTTTAATTACCAAAGGATAAATAATCTATCTTACATAAAAACCGAGTAAGTGATTATACGGGAATCTAATTGGTTTGTGGTGTTGAATGCTGGGTCATTAAGTAACCTAGAATCCTAAAGCAAATCATGTGATGCCCACCTGCTACATAGCGGGCTTTTTATCACAATAGATTATCCCTTTGGTTTTTATTTTGGAAAAATGGAGGTTATTATGAACCAATTTAGTAGATTGTTAAAAATAATGGATGAGGAAACACTGGAAAGATTTAAAAATGCTCATGTACTTTTAGTTGGTGTAGGAGGAGTAGGGGGAGCAGCTTTTGAAACCCTACTTCGCATGGGTATTGGTCATATTACCGTGGTAGATAATGATATTTTTGAAGAGTCAAATTTAAATAGACAAATTTTATCTAATTATGAAAACATTGGTAATCTTAAAGTAATGGAAGCTAAAAAAAGGGCTTTGCTTATTAATCCGGAGTATGAAGTTATACCGATTCCAAAGTATTTAACTAAGGAAAATATTAGAGGTATCTTAAATGATAATTACGATTATATTATTGATGCTTGTGATACGGTAACTATAAAGTTAGAACTAGTTAAGATGGCTTTAGAACGAGGTATTAAGATTATAAGTGCCATGGGTACTGGTAATAAATTTGATCCAACGATGTTAGAAATATGTGATATTACTAAGACTTCATATGATCCTTTAGCGAAGGTTATGCGCAAATTACTAAGAGATAATAAAATTAAACATTTAATGGTAGTAGCTTCAAAGGAAATACCTAGAAAAACGGACCGCATTCCTGGTTCAAGTATGATGGTTCCAAATACAGCCGGTATCTATGCAGCTTATTATTGTATTAATGATATTATGGAGAATAATAAAAAGTGTCTTTAAATCAAGACACTTTATTTTTGACCTTTCATTTGTTTATTAACAAAATTTAAGCCATCTTCATATTTATTATGTTTTGGATAGTAGTATTTTTTATTTTTTAAGTTATCAGGTAAGTATTGCTGCTCTACCCAACTATTAGGGTAATCATGAGGGTATTTATAAGTAAGAGAGCTGGTTTTAATATGGTCAGGTACGTTTCCAGTGGTGCCTTTTCTAATATCATTTAGAGCGTTATCTAGCGCTAAATGAGCAGAATTTGATTTAGGAGATAGTGCCATTTCACAAACTACAGTACCAAGGGGAATTCTAGCTTCAGGTAGTCCAACTAATTCAGCAGCCGATATGGCGGCCATTACTTTAGGGCCAATTGATGGGTTTGCAAGGCCGATATCTTCATAGGCAATAACACTCATGCGGCGATAGATAGAATCTAAGTCTCCGGCTTCGATAAGTCGGGCTAAATAATGCATGGCGGCATCGACATCACTACCACGAATAGATTTTTGAAAGGCGGATAAAACATCATAGTGCCCATCTTCATTTTTATCATGAAAGAATACTGGCTTAGAATTAATTGTTTTAAGGAGTTCTAAGGTTACATGATTATCACTAGAACAAGATGTAGCAATATCTAAAAGATTTATGGCGTTGCGAAAATCACCTGATGATATTTTAGCCATAGCTACATAAGCATCATCATCTACATTTGCCTTAATATCTTTAGCAATGCGTTTAAGACCAGTAATTATTTCCTCTTCTGTAAGTTCATGCATTTCAAATATTTGGCAACGACTTCTGATAGCAGGATTTATTTTATGATAAGGATTACTAGTAGTAAGACCAATTAAAACAATAAGACCTGATTCAACGTGAGGCAATAATAAATCTTGCTTATCTTTATTCATACGATGAATTTCATCAATTATTAAGATAAGACTACCATACATTTTAGCTTCTTCAATAGCAATATCAAAATCACTTTTATTATTTATTGTAGCATTCAAAAAACGATGGGGCATTTTAAGTTCGGTAGCAATAGCATTAGCAATGGAAGTTTTACCAATTCCTGGTTTACCATAAAGAATCATAGAAAAAACTTTATTATTTTTAACCATATTCGATAAAATTTTATTAGGCCCTATTAGATGGGTTTGGCCTATTACTTCATCTAGACATTTAGGACGATATTTATTAGCTAGTAATTCCATAGTATCTCTTCTTTCTAACATTAACTATTATATCAAACTATTGTATTTTAGCAAAGTTTATTTTAAAATATTAGTAGAGGTAAATATGCAAGATAAAGAATTAATAGAGCAAAATAAAGAATTGATAAATAAATATATTGATTATTTAAAATATGAACGTAAATTAGCAGATAATACGTTAAAAGCATATAATAATGATTTAAAATGTATTAGAGATTTAAAATTATTTAAAGATTTAACATATGATGACGTTTTAAAGTATTTAAAGGATAATGAAGATTATACAAGTAAGTCGCTAGCGCATCAAATTACAGTGTTTAATTCATTTTTTAATTACTTAAGAGATGAAAATATTGTTAAAGATAATCCTTTTGATTATGTTAGTAGTCCTAAAGTAACTAAAAGTTTACCTAAGTATTTAACAGAAGAAGAAGTTAATAAACTACTTGATGTGCCAATAAGTACTATTTATGATTTTAGAGATAAGGCAATGTTAGAAGTGTTATATGGAACGGGTCTTAGAGTTAGTGAGTTATCAAATTTAAAGGTTAGTAATATTGATTTTAACGAATGTGTTATACGAGTTATGGGCAAAGGTTCTAAAGAACGAATTGTTCCGGTTAATGATACAGCTTTGGGATATTTAAAAAGATATATTGAAGATATTAGACCGCAGATTTTAAAGAAACATGATAGTGAGTATTTATTTATTAGTAATGCTTATAAGAATATTTCCAGGGTATCGATTTTTAAAGTTATTAAGAAACAATGTTTGAGAGCTGGTATTAAGAAGGATGTTTCACCCCATGTTTTGCGTCACTCTTTTGCTACGCATTTATTGATGCATGGGGCGAATATTAGAATTATTCAGGAACTTCTGGGGCATGAAGATTTGGCAACGACTGAGATATATACGCATGTAATTAATGAACAACTAAAAAAAGACTACGAAACGTATCATCCTCGTAGTCATAAAGATTAATTATTCTGCAGTTTCTTTTGCATTTGCACGAGCATTATTTCTTGCATGGCATTTGCTATTATTGCATCTAGCATTGTTTTTAGCACTGTTTCTTGCATTTTCTTTAGCACGTGCATTGTTTCTTGCGTTACTCATATCTTACCTCCTAACTATATTATGACCAGTCTTTAATTTATCATACAATAATTATTTGGTAATTTTTAGTATTTTATTTCTTTAAGGTTAAAACCAGCTTGTGAACTTTTTCTGGGTGTAAGTTAACTTGGTTATTGTGGCTGAGATTATGGGTATTTTGAACGTTTTCTTCGATGACTTGATAGGAAGTTAGTTTTTTCATGTTGTAAAGCGCTGTTTCAAGATTTCTAATTTCTTTTGTTTGATTTTTAATTTGCAGTTCGAGACATCTTTTGTCTCTTTTAAAAAGATAAGATTTAGTTATTAATAAAGATGGCGCTAGGCCTAGAAGGATTTTAGAAGCAATGGCTATATTAAAGGTTAAAGTTATGGGGTTAAGTGTTATAACTAAAGATATTAATGCACTTGCTAAAAGAGTTAAAATCATGGTTATAATGTACTTAGCAGGGGAGTATTTCTTACTTAGATTTTTCTTTAAAAATTCAAGATACATATTGGCTTCTTCAAGGGTATTTTCAGTTTTAAGTATTTGTTCTAAGGGAAATTCCTGATTATTGGTTTTAATGATATTTAGGGTACCTAGTTCGTTACTAACAATACCTGTGTTATTATCTAATTTAATTAATTCTTTATTCATTATATGTTGTCCTTTCATGTGTATCTTATTATATATTATGTTTTGATTATTGTAAATATTTGGTCTAAAAGTAGGGGTGGGGCATAAAGTTAATTAGTGATAATTATGATGAATTTTAAGTATGCTTTGTTGTTATCTTCGGTAGCAGGTTTGTCTACGTGTTTAGGAATGCTTTTTACGTATTTTAAACCCAAAAATGTAGAAAAGTTTATGACTATATCGTTATCAATGGCTATGGGTGTGATGATACTTATTAGTATTAAAGAATTAATACCCGTTCCAGCTGTTTTTATAGTTAGAAGCATCAACAATATCATATCGTATATAATTCTTCTTATATGCCCGTTTTTAGCGTATTTAATCATATGTTTATCAAAGAAGAATATTAAAAGTAAGGATAATCTATATAGAGTAGGGGTACTTAATATGATTACGTTATTCTTGCATAATGTGCCAGAAGGTATTGTAACGTTTATGTCGAGTATGACTAATCAGGTATTGGGGTTAAAACTTAGTTTAGCAATAATGGCTCATAATATTCCGGAGGGGATTTGTATTAGTGTGCCAATATATTATAGTACGAAAAATAGATTTAAAGCTTTCTTTTATACGTTTATTTCGGGTATTGCTGAACCATTAGGTGCATTATTAACGTTTGTTCTATTTAAGCAATATATCACGAATGAAATACTAAATATAATATTGTATTTTATAGGTTGTTTAATGATATTAATTAGTTTAAAAGAGATACTACCAGAAGTACTTAAAACAAAGAAAAAGGTGGATATTTTATATGGTTTATTAATATCATTGTTTATCTTATTTTTGTAATTTTTATTGTGGTTAACATAATATGTATTATGCATAGTTAAGTTTTGAAAGAAAAATTATTACATTTTTTCATGTTTATCATATATTTTTAATTAACGATTATAATTATATAAGTTAATTAATGATTAGCTATTTATCTAATAAAGTTATTTGATAGCTAATTTAATAAATGATTAGTTTGCCTATGAATTTATAATAAAATTTTTTAAAATTATATTATGTTTATATATAAATTAATGATAAATTATTAATTAATTATATATTAGTTAATAACATTAAAAATAACAAACGCAATTTTCAGCAATCGAGATATTTTTAGCTTAATGATTATTCATCCCAATTCATCAAAATTCATGGCTTGATTTTCAGCAATCGAGTTTTAAAAAGCTGAATAGTTGTTAAGCTCGATGTGCAAAAGAAAAAAGGTATTAAACCTTTCTAGATTGAATTTCAGCAATTTTTTCAAAAACTTCGGCTGCATTAGTGGCATTAATCTCAGTATAGTTAAGTTCTTTTAAAGCTTGAATCTTAACAGTATTTAATTGCTGCGTACGAGATAGTTTTTCTTCATTTTTAGCTTCAATTTCTTGAACCCAACGTTTATGAGATTCTTGTAATTTACTACGTGAAGCTCCCCCATTATTATATAAAGTTAGGGCAGAGTAAAGAATGCCTTCAAAGATAAATTGTTTATCTTCTTGGAATTTATATTCTTCAGGGTTGGTAAATCCAGTTGTCTTGCTCATGTATCCAAAAATATATTTTATTTCAGGAACGTTGTCAATTGACTGAAGCATATGATATAAGTAAGTGAAGGCATAAAAGTTCTCCTTCCCCTTCTCTTCTGTCAATTTTTCTTTTAGTAGGTAAGAGATATCCGCAATTAGTTGCTGAGCATCTTTATTTAAACCTTTCATATCAATGAATGATTCATCTTCACTAGAATGTTTAACTCCTTGATTCAAACGAGATTCAACACTCATTAAATAATCAGTTGTAATGTGAATATCACTAATAGATTCGCCATCTTCAATATCTAATAATTTATATAATAATATTTTCTTTTCTTTTGGCCATTTATTTATATCATCTAATTCCAAGTAATTATAAACCATTTGTCTTGATACACCTAAATATTTAGCAAGACGTACTTTAGAGATTCCTAATTCTTGAAATAAATCGTTTAACTTTTTCATATTGTCTTATCACCTTTCATACTTTACATATAATATTATAACATCAAAACTTTACATGTCAAGTAAATATCCACTTTTAATGAAGAAAAAATAGGGATGCCCCCTACTCTAATTTAAATACCATAATGCTTTATCATCTTTTAATACTTGTTTGATTATTCCAGATCCTAGGCATTCCTCGCCAAGGTATAATACACATGCTTGACCTGGTGTTACGGCTTTAGCTAGGCCTTTATATTTTACTTTGATTTCGTTTTCGTTTATGTATTCTAACTCAATGGGATGATCTTCGCCACGGTAACGAAATTTAGCGGTACAAAATGTAGGATGAGTTGAAGATATAAAGTTAATGTTATCAATTATACATTCATCGCTCATTAAGTATTTATTGTCGTCGCCAAATGCTACATATAAGATGTTGTCTTTAACGTTTTTACCACAAACATAATGACGCTCTAGGTTTCCAGAAATACCCACGTTTCTTCTTTGACCTATGGTATAATTCATTAATCCCGTATGACGGCCGATAACTTTCTTAGTATCGACATCAATGATATCTCCAGGATTTGGTTTTAAATAGTTATGAATAAATTTTTGATAGTTTCTTTCACCAATAAAGCAGATACCAGTTGAGTCTTTTTTGGTTGCCGTTTCTAAGTTTAATTTTTCAGCTATTTCACGGACTTCAGGTTTAGTAAGACCTCCAACAGGAAATAAGACGCATTCTAGATTAGACGCTGGTACTTGGGCAAGAAAGTAAGTTTGATCTTTATTATTATCAATACCTCTTAGTAATCTATGATTATCCATTCTAGCATAATGACCTGTAGCAATATAATCAGCACCTAATTTTTTTGCTTCTTTGATAAATAAATCAAATTTTATATATTTATTACACATTAAGTCAGGGTTTGGTGTTCTTCCAAGTTTTAATTCATTTAAAAAGTAAGTAAAGACATTATCCCAATATTCTTTAATAAAATCAACACGATGTAAGGGAATATCTAATTGCTCACAAACCTTTAAGGCATCGTTATAATCGATTTCTTGTGGACAAATATTTTCATTAAATGTAGGATTACCTTCAATATCATTATTTAAAGCCGCATCCCAGTTACGCATGAAAAGACCAATGACGTTATAACCTTGTTTTTTTAATAGATAAGCAGAAACAGATGAATCAACACCACCTGACATTCCTACAACTACAGTTTTCATAGACATCAACTCCATATCCATGATTATAGCATATTTGTTAACATTTTTAAAATATTAGTACTAAAAAAGTGTAAGAAAATATCGTTTGTTAATACTAAAATCGTAATTATAGTAATAGCAAGATAGTTTCTTTTAATGTATTTTACGATTTCTATCTTACGATAGATTAAGTAACCTAGAGTTAATTTACCGATATAGAATAGCTTTATAAGGATAAAGATAAGGAATATTATGAAAAGGAGATTAAAGATTATGTTATAGATAAAACTGAACGCTAAGCCTTTTAAACCGAAAGATATGCTTAAGGTATAGGTGTTAAAACCTAGAGACATCCCAAGAAAAAAGAGATATCCTAAGGGAATTAGATAGAATATTAAACCAAGGCTTAGGATACTTAGAAGGATTATCCATGATAAATGAGAAAAAATGCTATTAACTTTGGTGTTTATTAAGATATCTTTGAGGTCGGTAAAGCCATATTTTATTTGCAGTTTAATGTCATTTGATTGTTTAAGACCGAATATTATACCCGTGATAATACCCATTACTAAAATAATTCCTAAGAATATTAGAATGTTTTTGTTCTTCTTTAAATATTTCAATTTTGTTTCACCTATTTAAATATATTGGCAAAGTATATTCTTTATGATAAAATATTAGTTGTACTAGAAAGAGGTAATTTATGTCTAAGAAAGTACAAAAGATTGCAGTATGGACAATGCTTATTATTATGGTTTTTGGAACTTTAATTGGCTTTGCGGCATATTTTATTGCAAGATAAAACATCCATGATTACTTGGATGTCTTTTTTTGATTCTTTAATTCGTCTCTTATTTCTCTTAGTAGTAAGATTTCTTCGCTTGGAGAAGTCTTTTTAGGCTCTTCACTTTTCTTTTCTAATTCTTTAAGATGAGTCAGTTTATTTATTACTTTAACAAACATAAATATACAGAATGATATTATTAGGAAGTCAATTATGTTTTGAATAAATGATCCATACATTATTTTAGCATTTCTAAAGTTAATAGAAAGATTACTAAAATCAAGGCCTCCTATTATGACACCTAAAAAAGGCATCATTATATCATTTACTAAGGAAGATACTATTTTAGAGAAGGCACCACCCATTACTACACCTACGGCAAGATCTAGGACGTTGCCACGCATAATAAAGGTTTTAAATTCTTCTAACATTTTTTTCATACTACACACTACTTTCTTTTATTAGATTGTATCTCTTAGATAGTTTAAATAGTCGTTATCTCTTCTTTTAATATTTAAAAAATCGTCATCCATTCTTTGGTAGCTATCTAAGTAGTTTTTCTTGGTTATTTCGTCAATACTTGGATTTCTTAAGATACCATTGAATTCGTCTAGAGTTTGCCATTTTTCTTCGATATAACGTTCATTAATTAAAGCATTAATAAGCGAGTTTCTTATGTATTTATTAGAAGATACGAAGATATAGCCGCCATAAACACTGTCCATAAGAGCATAGGCAACTAACTCGGTAATATAATCGTCGTTGAAGTCACTTTTAATGACTTTTTTATTTCTAATTTTTATATATTCATCGTAATCTATATCAAAATTTTTATTTTTGATGCCAAATGATTGCATGGCATATTTGCAAAGTATTTGAACTAGGTCAATTGACTGAAGCATTTTAGCTTTAGCACGACCATCACGTCTTGATGATATGAATTCGTATTTATCACCCACGGTAAAACCATCTGGTATTTGTGATTCGTCATCAAATAAGACAAATTTAATAGCGCTGGTGGCATTTCTTAGCCCTTGAGAATCTTTGGTTCCCCAGAAAATATCGTCTAGCCAATCCATTTTGCAGCGTTTCATTTCGTAAAAATTATCACTTTTCATTTTATCAATCCCTCTATATAATCATATCACATTTTTATATATCGTGGTTAATAAATTTTATCTTGAATGGGATGTGGTTTCAAAAGATAGTTCGATGTTGGTTAATACTGTATCATCATAATTTTTGGTACTTGGTTTTTCTTCAGTATTACTTAGAATATTAGCTTCTAGAGCATCTAGATAATCCATGTGACTTTGATTATTAGTCGTTATTTTAATATATTCCCTAGTCCACTCTATTTGACGGATAATATCTTTTATTTCCATATAAAAAGTCCCCCTTTTCTAATTGGAAGACTATCATACCGCAAAATATTAAAGATTGCTATCTATTTAAAATATTAAAGATTGCTATCTATTTTTCATGATCCATAAGGTAGGAGAATATTAAGTAAGCTGTTTTTAAAGCATCATGACGGTAGACATCATTTTCTACTTTAGCAAGATTATCACTTATTACTTCAATGTTCATAGTATTTAAAGTATTAATATCTAATATTACAGGGTCTTTTTGTTCTTGAGTTTGATAGATATTTACTAGGTTACTATCTAATTTTTGGTTATTAGCTAGGACTATGTTAATGACATTTTTACCGAGATATTTTTCTAACCATTTGATGTGGTCGCTGACTTTGAAGTTGTCGGTTTCACCTGGCTGAGTGAAGATATTACAGATGTATAGTTTTTTAGCTAGAGATGATTTGATGGCTTTATTTAGGGTTTTATTAATTAAATGAGGTGTGATACTGGTTAATAAGGATCCAGATGAAAAGATAATTAAGTCGGCTTCATTAACAGCGTTTAAAACTTTAGGGTTAATTGTTATTTCTTTATCATATGTAACTTTTAGGATTTGGCTGGCACATTTAGTTATTTGCTCTTCACCAATAATTTTCTTCTTAGATTTAGTTATTCCAACAAGATTAGCATTATCTTCAGTTAAGGGTAAGATTGTACCATCGATGTCTAATAAGTCCATCATAATGGGAATGGCGTCGTTGAAGTTTCCTTTCATATCTAGTAAGGCACTTAGGAGAAGATTTTTGATTGAGTGATTACCTAGCGTCCTTGACTTAGTAAAACGATAATTCATTAGTTTAATAATGTCTTGGTTAGCATTACTCATAGATAGCATGACTTTAGATATATCCCCTACTGCGGGAATATGTAAGTCTTTGCGTAATCTACCGGTTGACGCTCCGTTATCAGAAACAGATACAACAGCGGTTATTTCAACAGGAAATAGTTTTAGGCCTTTAAGGATTTGGGATAATCCCGAACCACCACCAAATATAACGATTTTTTTCATTTGTTTCTCCTTTTTGTTACATTTTATTAAGTTCTAATGAGATTAATTCTTTATATTTAATAAATTCTTTATTACTAGGGTCTATTTGAAGAACATAGAGTATTTTGCCATAAAGGCTTTGAAGATAGGTTTCTTTATCTTTAATGTTATTTCTTTCTAAATGAGAACTAAGGCTATATTTAGTTACATAATAAAGTTCTTGTCTTATTTTATGACGATAGTCTTTAGGTACTTGAAGTTTTTTATTTACAACAATGCCAGTTACTTCTTGTCTTTTATTATTAGTAATGATATGAATCTTCTTTTTGTTTAACTCATAACCTATTTTATGAAGTTTATTCGCAACGCATTTTATTATGTGATGAGGGTCAAAATTACCAGAAAATGTCATGTCATCACAGTATCTGGTATAGTTGATATTTCTTTTTTGGCAAAATGTACCAATACCGTTATCAAAGTCTTTTAAGACTAAGTTTGATATATATGGTGCGGTTATGCTGCCTTGAGGTAGAAAATCTTGATAAGTACAAAGACTAGTAAATAATGTGCCAATACTTTTAGGATATAGTTCTTTAGAAAAACAGGCTTTATAGATAGTTAAGTAATTAGTACTAGGAAAGAAATTTTTAATGTCTAGTTTAAGAATAATTTTTTGATTTAAATGAGGTTTGGCATTAGTAGTAAGGCTAGCACCATTATAATATGCCTTAGCGTACTTAGAAATACCTTTCTCTTTTAAAACTTTATCCAGAATTGTTTTTTGAATATATTTTAAAGTTGGACTTGGTTGATATATAGTGCGATAGCCACCTGATTTCTTCTTAATTTTAATTACATGGTAATATTTTTCTTTATTATTGCTTATCTTATATAATAATTTTAAAGTTTCTTGATTAGAACTTATTAAATCGAATGAAAAAAGAGATAATAAGTAGTCATTACAAACTTCCTTGGTTGTATATTTCCACATATTACCTCCTTTTAGCAACACTTAGTGATATTGAAATATGAAGGTGGAGAGAAGCGTTAGCGGCTACATGAAATGTAGTATACTCCACTGGAATAGTTCAATCATTATCTATATTATTTTAGAACTTTAACGACTCGCTAAAGTGGGAATAATTAATTCCTATTCGCTGTTGCTTAATATGATTATAGCACAAATTTGAAATGACAATCAAAAATTTGTCTTTTATTTCCATAATAATTGAGGAAAATCTACTAAAACTATAAGTAGGTGGTAATATGAAGAAAATAATTAATTATATAGGTATAGGTCTTACTATTATTAGTTTTCCTTTTAATGTTTTAGCCTACTCTAATAAGGTTATTATGGGTGGTCAAAATGTTGGCATAAATATTAATAGTAATGGCGTTATGGTCGTAGGGTTTTATAAAATTAATGGTGTATATAATGGTAGTAAGTTAATGGCTGGTGATTATATTTATGAGGTTGGTTCTAAAAGTGTTAATACGATAAATGAATTAGTTAAGGCGATTGATAGTGAGGCTAAAGATAACCAAGTAGAGATAAAATATCGTCGTGGAAACAATACATATAAAACGACACTTAATTTAGAATATAAGGATAATGTTTATAAAACAGGGTTGTATGTTAAAGATAATTTACTGGGTAATGGAACACTAACTTATATTGATCCCAAAACGAAGATATATGGTGCTTTGGGACATAATGTTATTGAATCAAATACTAAGAGTCGTGTAGAAATAAAAGATGGTAGTATTTTTAAAAGTGTAATTAGTAGTGTTACTAAGAGTAGTGATGGTAATCCAGGTAGTATTAATACAAAGTTTTATAAAGATAAAGTTTATGGAACAATTAATAAAAATGTTGAATCAGGAATATTTGGTAATTACTTAGAAAGTATAGATGATGATGCTTTAATTGAGGTAGCAAGTATTGATGAGGTTAAACTAGGAGAAGCATCTATTTATACTAATCTATATAATAATGATGTTAGGGAATATAAAATTAATATTTTAAGAGTGGATAAAAGTGGTAAGATAAAAAATATTTATTTTGAAGTTACGGATGAGGCTTTGCTTAATAAGACTGGTGGTATTGTTCAGGGAATGTCGGGATCACCTATTGTACAAAATGGTAAGTTAATTGGAGCGGTAACGCATGTTTTAATTGATGATGTTACAACGGGATATGGAATTAGTATTATTACAATGTTAGAAGAAGGAGAAAAAAATAACTGATTTAATGGTCAGTTATTTTATAATTTAATGTTTTTTGATTCGTAGTTCCAAGCATCTTTTACCATATCTTCGATAGTTTTAGTGGCGATAAACCCTAGTTCTTTTTGAGCTTTAGTTGTATTGGAGTAACATGTCGCTATGTCCCCTTGCCTTCTAGGTGCTATTTTATATGGTATTTTGATATTATTTACTTTTTCAAATGTTTGAACTAAGTCAAGGACGCTTACACCTTTTCCAGTACCTAGATTGTAAATAAATAATCCGGAATGCTCTTTATTAAGCTTTTCTAAGGCTTTAACGTGGCCTTGGGCTAAATCAACAACGTGGATATAGTCTCTTACTCCCGTGCCGTCTTTAGTGTCGTAATCGTTACCAAAAATGTTTAGATATTCTAGTTTTTTACTAGCGACACGGCAGATATAAGGCATGAGGTTAGCTGGTACGCCATTAGGGTCTTCACCAAGTAACCCTGAGCTATGTGCTCCAATAGGATTAAAGTATCTTAAAATACAAATATCGTATGAGTTATCAGAATTATATAAGTCTTTTAAAATTTGTTCAACGAATAGTTTACTTGTACCATAAGGGTTAGTGGTTCCACCAGTTGGACAATCTTCTGTTATGGGAATAGTTTTGGGGTTGCCATATACGGTGGCACTGCTGGAGAATACTAGTTTTTTAACATCGTATTCTTTCATGGCTGTTAAAAGATTTAGAACACTACTTACATTGTTAATATAATATTCAACGGGCTTTTTAACAGATTCCCCAACGGCTTTGTAAGCTGCAAAGTCAATTACGGCATCAATTTTGTGTTCACTAAATATCCTACGTAATATTTCAATATTACGCATATCTCCTTCATAGAAGGTTATTTCTTCGTTAGTAAGCATGAATATTCTATCTAAGACATCTTTTTTACTGTTAGAAAAATTGTCTAGACCAATTACTTCATAACCATTATTTAATAATTCTACGCATGTATGGGAGCCAATATAGCCACAACATCCGGTTACTAATATTTTCATAATTTATTCTCCTATCTAAAATTTATCAATAATTTCATAGCCATTTTTCGCCATATTTTATCTTCTAACCCTTCTATTCCAACTTTAAATGTTAATATTTTAGTCATTATATACCTCCGTTATCTAAAATATATTGTCATAGTATGTGCCATATTCACATTCTTTTAATTGTTCCTTTCTATTAATCCCGCTTTGGATAAAACTTCTTCTAATATCATATATGGTAATAAATTGGGCTGATTTAATATATTTTCTTTGGCAGAATAGTAATTTTTGCTATTTAAATTATCCTTTTCAATAATTTTAGCATTTTTAATAAGAAAGATTATATCATCTAATGTGATTTGCTTTAATATTTTATCAATAACAGTTTGATTTTTAATGTTAGCTTCAGAATCAAGATGATATACTTTTCTTACTTTTTTTATATATTCCTCTGACTTAGATACTTGCTTAGTATATTTTTCCTTAAGATTTATAAGTAATAAATCAAAATTTGTAATAGTATAAAAAGGAATAATTTTGTTATCACTAGCCAGTTTAAGTGCTGCAAGAAATTTTGAATCTTTAAAATCATAGTCAAATAGCGCTATTACTCTTTTATTTTTGATGAATTCTTTTTTACCGATGAAATTATAGTTCACTGCTTTTTTTACTACTTCTAATGGGTCGCCACCACCGACATTTATTAAATCGAAATAAACTTTATTTTTACATCTAGGATCATTGTTAATAAGCTTAGATACATGATTTAGAAATGCTTGCTCCTGGAGTCCTTCACATGAGCCACGATATACAATATTAGTCATTATCCCTCATGGTATCATTATATATTTCGTTAAAATCTATGGGATTGATACGCATATAATTACCATTTATAAAGTTTTTTAAATAGTTTTCATCATTTCTGATATTAAGATCATGTAAGGTAAAGCCTTTTGATAAATGAGTTTCTTTGTCTTTTTCAAGAAACACTATTTCATCTCTTCTAAATAAATCGCCAGTTAAATATATTGGGTTGTGAGTAGTAAAAATTATTTGAGCATTTTTCTTATTTATTTCAGGATCAGAAAATAAGTTGATTATTCCAGCGATAATTTCACCATTTATTGATGCATCCATTTCATCTATAGCAAGGAATCCACCACGAGAAATAACATCAAATACCACAGCTGTTAATTTTAAAAGATTTTGGGTTCCTAATGATTCTGTATATTTTGAATCAATTGTTAACACTGCTACATCTTCAGATTCTTTGCTATTTAAAGCGTATTCTGATGTCATTGTTAGAAGATTACTATCATTTTCTTGACTTGCTCGATAATATATTTTTTGAGGTCCAAAATCACTTTTTGAAATAATGCTTTTAAATAAATGATTATATATTTTTTTGCTCTTTACATCCTCAAAACTATTATATTTAAATACAACATCATTGATATTTAAAATTGCTTTAAACTTATCAAAGAATTCATTGAATGGATTACATATTTCATCAGCAAATTGCAAGTATGAATTAAAGATTTTAGAATTATTATTTATATCTTTGCTATATATTTCAGCAGTCTTTTTTAGATAGTCATCAGTTATTTCATTGTAGTATTTTTTTAAAATACTTTTATCAAAATTGATATTGAGTTTATTTTCATTTCTTTCTAGTATTAAATCTTCGTTTATAAGTAGTTTTTCATAGCAAATACTAGTTTGATGGACGTTATCGTTTTTAATTTTCAAAGAGTAATCGTATTTGCTATTTTTATTGTCAAAAATAATATGGAAAGATATTGGTTCTAAATATTTTTCTTCATCAATTAGATTGGAATATATACTATAGTTGCCGTATTCAGAATTTTCGTTAAGGCCTTTATATTCAACTATATTTTTTAATACTGCCATGGATAATATTATGTTTGACTTACCTACGGCATTGGCACCATAAATAACTTTTGTACTTAAATACTTATTGCTATTATAATCAAATGTTTTATTTTCTAACTCTTTTATTGAAGATGCTTTCATATTAATTTTGAGCATATCATAAAGAGTTCTAAAATTAGATGTCTCATATAATTTGAGCATTTTTCTCATCTCCTATTTATATTATAGCATTTATTTTATATAAGTAAACACAAAATACGATTTTTTCACGTAAAAAGTGTTCTTGACGAACACTTTAATTATTATTTTTCTTTTTAAATACGATTAATTTGCTTAATACATAGTTACCAACAATTACTAATACTTGGGAAATAAGTTTTAATATCTTATCATTACCATGAAGTAATGACACCCCTACTCCCATTATAAGCATATCTAATATTAAGGTTGTAACTCTTGATCCAACAAATGAAGTGAATTCTTTTAATTTGTTTTTATTTTTGGATTCAAAGACATACTTTCTATTAGTGAAATATGCAAATAAGACGCCTGCTATCCACGATAGGATATTGGCTATTTGCAAGTATATTGAATTATTGGGATTTAAAATTGTATAAGTAAGCGCATAATAAACTATTAAACTAATTATTGTTGTTAGTACGCCAAATATTAGATACATTATTATTTCTTTATATTTGTTAAATAATTCTTTCATTATCTTTTCCCAAATGCTAGTAATACGATACCAATAATGATCATTATTGACCCAATGATTCCCATAGCATTAATCTGCTCTTTAAATACGAATATGCCCATTAAAAGTACTATTACTTGTACAATCCCGGTTGCAATTGGAACAATGTATGATAAATCAAAAGTAACTAATAATTTTTGCCATAATAAGAAACTAATTATGTAACATAAAAAACCAATCATTGTTACATATCCCATATTGAAACTAAAAGTTGGCTTTAGTGATACTTTAAATGTATCACCACCTAGTTTCATTAATAAAAGCCCAGTTGTGGTAAATAAAATATAAACACCAGTTAAAATATATTTAATCATTTCTTATCTTCTTTCTTATTAGTTAATTCTTCGACATTTGCTTTGACTAAGGTTAGTTGTTGAGCTAGTTCTGTAATTTTCATTTGATATTCGGCAATTTTTTTACTATTGTTAAAATCTATTACGAAAAGAATTACAACGCAAAGTGTTAAAAACAATGCAGGAGGATATTCAATTCCAATAAATCTTGCTAACCAATCTAAAGACTTTGGCCATATAGACAAAATAATCATTGCAATTGCACCAACTATCCAACCAAATGACGTTTTAATACTTAGCTTATTTTTTCTTATTGAAATTATAAAATAAGCGACAATTATTAATGCTAAAATTACAAAGTATATATTTTTCATTTTGCTACCTTCTTTCCTGCATATTTTACAACAATTACTACACAAGTATAGAATTGCTCAATCATGTATTTAATTGGCTTTAGAATACCAGAATGCATTGATACGCCATTTTCTCTAATGCGCATTTTTACTGGTACTTCTTCTATTTTATAACCATTTAGTAGCATCTCTATGACTAGGTTAGCATCAGGAAATTCAGGGTAATTACCCATTTTAGCATATCTTTTTATTACCGCTTTATTTAGACATTGAAATCCAGATAATGGGTCAGCAATTCTTTTGCCTGTAAATATTTTTATAATCCATTCAAACATTTTTGTCCCTATTCTTCTAAATAGTGGACAAGGATAGCCCATGTCTTTTAAATATCTTGAACCAATTACAATATCAGCATCGCTTTTCTTTAATTCTTTGTACATTTTTTCTGCTTCTGAGGCTATATGTTGTCCATCAGCATCCATTTGAATTACATAATCATAGTCATTTTCATAAGCATATTTTATTCCGGTTTGAACCGCCATAGCATAGCGCATATTAAAAGCGTTTGTTATACATTTGACATTATTCTTTTTAACTATATTAACTGTGTTATCTGTTGAGCAATCATTTATTATTAATATGTCAGCATAGTTAATATCTTTTTTTATTTCTTTTATAACTTTTTCAATATTCTCTGCTTCATTATAAGCAGGAATAACAATTAAAATTTTATCTTTTTTCATACTTACTCCTCATTTTTACAACATCTATCAAATATTTAACAGCAAATATTTCCCCTGTTAATGCTGGTATAAAGAACTCTACACTATATCTATCTATTACGGAACCGCTTAGTGCGTTAGCCAAGACACCAAAGAATGCTGTACTTAATAATAATATCGTGATATTGTAAATATTTTTATTTTTAAATTTACACTTTTTAAATATAAGATTTGTGCTTAATATGATAATTAAGAATGGCAACAAGACCATTAAAGAAAATTTATATAGTATATTTGTTATTGGCTTTAGTGAATTTTCAAGTTTAATAAGTGGGGTGTTAACAATATGCTGAGAATAAAAGCTTATTCGTTCTTTCATTTCTGGTAGCATGTAGAACTCATTGTCCCCTTCTCTAAATAATTTCCCTGCAATAGTTTCATTTTCATATGTTGAAAACAAATCAAAACCATTAGCAACGTAATAATTAACTCCGTCAGGGGATGATATTTTACATAAACTTGTTAAAGCACAATAATTTTTTGAATAATTGGCAATTGTTAATATTGGATATTTGAAAAATGTCTTTGCAATTTCTTTTAAAACACTGGTAGCTGATAAATTATCACTTTGATTTTTAATAATAATATCTTTATCAATGATTTGGTATTTTTTATAGATTGAAATTACCATTATATCTTCATTGGTTTCTAAGGCATTTTTTATCTGTTGTTTTTCGCTGTCGCTAAATAGCTCATCGCCTTGATAATCAGTAAAATCATAATTTTCATCTTTTGAAAAATACATAACTCCATTCAATAATTGACTAGCAAAAATACTTGAAGTATCTCGGCCAGTATTCATGTTAACATTATTGTCTTTCAAATAATTATTCCAAATTTTTATTGAAATAAACATTAAAAGAATACTTGATAACACAATAATACTATAATCTAATATTTTTTTTAAATTAATTTGGCTGCTCAAACTTATTAAAATGCTTAGTAGCAATGGCAATAGCGTGCAGCAAAGGTATGGCTGTTTTAAAAAATATGATAATGTTATTGTTATGACAAAATGTAATCCATACAAAATTCTTTCTTTACGAGAAACACTTTTTGTCAGTAAATATCCAAAGAATATAGATATCATTGTTAACGTTATTGAAACAAATTCAGTTAATAATACATGATAGTATCCTAAAATTATTGGATTTAGCAGTAATATACATTCGTATATAATTTTCTTAAATTTATAATGTTTAGTTCCTCTAAATAAAACATTTAGAAAATAATCTATTATAAAGAAATTTATAAGATAACAAATAAATTGTGTTATTAATATTCCTTGAACAGTCTTTCCAAAGAAAAAATTAGAAAGATAAATAATTGCTGGAAAAACTGGACCACGTACTATATCCCAAGAAGATATTGGACTTTGACCTTCAAAAATATCTATATATGAGAAGTAATGTGCACTATCCCATGTGATGATTTCAGAAAGTGAAAAGAATATTATAGCAAAAACTATTAGAAGTAGAAGATTACTTTTATTTGATTTTAAGCCTTCTTGCTTACCAGAAATATTATTTTTATAGTCTTTATATCCATTATGCATACCCTTAAGTTTTTTAAATTTATCTTTTTCAAATAAAATGATGTTTTGGGCTTGACCAAATAATCCGCGTTTTAAATAATCACAATATTTAGGAAAATCATTTTGATATTCATCACACAACTTTAATGTGTTTCTTGTCATATAATATCTGCGTTGTGGATTGTGATTGCTATATACAAACTGATGGCCAAGTATTATTTTAGATTTTGTATCTCCAAGATGGTGATTAAGTAAAACATAGTTTAGTCTATCTATTTGGTAACCCATTTTGTTTAGACGCAAGCCATATTCAATGTCAACATCATCAATAAAATATTCTTCTCTAAATTTTCCAATTTTTTTATATAATTTTAAATTTATTATATTTCCTGAAGTCATGACTTCTAATGGATGGTCTATTTCTGATGTTTCTTTGTTTTGAAGCCCTTTTACGTTATGATTAGGACTAACAATAGCTACTTTTTTTAAATCTGATTTATTGATATAATCTATCATTTTTTGAAATTCATTTTTTTCAAACAAACTATCTTGATCCATGGTTAATAGAAATTCATAGCCTTCATCTATTGCTAAATTACAAGCTTTGTTCAAAGAATTTGATATTCCAAGATTAGTATAGTTAGGAAGGTATTCTATCTTTTTATTATCAATTAATAGTTTTTTATTACTATCATTTGAATTATCAATTACATAAACTTTATCTACTTTATCAATATATCCAGAAATGTTTTGAATTATTTTTTTTGTAGGGTTATATAAAACCGTTACAGCTGCGATCTTTTTCATATTCTAAAGTCCTTATCAAAAATAGTTTTTATTGTTAACTTAAGAAGAAATAAGTTTGCTTTAATAAATTCTTTCAATATTCTAATAAAATTAGGAAATCTATTTGACCTTCTTATTTGATGAGCATTATTTTTTTCATTTCTAAACATATTAATACTACAATCTATTATATGTCTATATGCATAATTACTTAGCGTATAATTAGAAATAACATCTAAATCATTTTTGCTTAATTCAAACTCATTTTTTTGATAATTTCCTTCATCAATTTTTTTTAATACTTCAGCATATTTTTCTACTGCATCAGTAAAATCAAATTTTTTGGCAGTTTTTATTGCTTCTTTTTGCATAGCTGAATATAGCTCTTCATTTGATAATAATTCTTTTATTTTTTCTAAATATTTGCTAGTATCATGAGCTTCTTTGATAATATAACTATTTTTTTCATTAACACAATATTCTCTATTTCCAAAACTATCTGATACAACTGGCACAGTTCCGCAAGCCATAGCTTCTAATGGTAATAAACCAAAGCCTTCACTTAGGGATGCATCGACCAAAATATTAGCATCTTGAAGTAATTCAATCATTTTTATTTTAGGTATAGGTCCATTATGAATTATTATTTCGTCTGTTTCGTTATTATTTATAGGAAAAGTAAAATCGCTTGTATTATTAATAATATGAATTTCAACATTGTTTATTTCCACTGTAATTAATTTAACTAAATCATTTAAAAAGCAACCACCCTTTAAAACTTCATTGCGAATATTCATAATAATTTTCTTTTTTGAATTTTTATTTTTTTCTAATGAATTTTGATGTATTAAATCATAATTAATTCCATTTAGTGCTACTGCGCTATCAATTCCAAATAATAATTTGTATCTATCTTTTAAATAATTTGAAATTGTTAGTACATAGTCTGGTAGTTTAAATGAAATTTCAACTTCTTCATAAGTTCGGCCATTATTGAATAAGAATTCGTATCCTTGAGAGAAATATATTACTTTTGAGCCAATCTTTTGAGCTAATTTTTCAGCAAAGAATACACTGTCATATATTGTTGCAATTAAATATTTGGAACTTAGATTATCAATATTCTCTGGAGCAACAGGTTTAAATGTTTGAATTTCATCATAGTGACCTGGATATAAGTTAACCATTCCTACTTTGTGTCCTAAAAGATTCAAATAGTTTGTTAATTCATTAATTATAATAACTCCACCAGTGCCCTTGCCCATTTGAGGCAGTACAAAGCAATAATCATAATTTACTTTTAAGTCTTTTGAAGTTAAATTGTTATTTATATATTCGATTGGGTCATGCTTAGAATATTCTTTTAATAGCTTGTTGTACTCTTCGCCCCATCTATCAAAGAAAATTTTACGATTTTTTTCTAATCTTTCACTTCTTTTTTTGTTTGTAGTATTGAATGACACTTCAGCTTTGTGGAAGACATAGGTATCTATTGCTACTTTTGCCTCAAAGCCTTTAGCCATGGCTTTGAATTGGTAGTCTGTTTCATCACCATATCCCATGCCATATATCTCATCTAAGCCGCCAACTCTATTAATACAGTCTCTTGAAATCATTAAACAATTGCCAACGACTGTACAAGCATCAAAGTTTTGACCTTCAAATTTTCTTTCTAAAAGATCATCCATCATCATATATGAATAGCCGTCAAAAATAGGAAGTGTTAGATTTGCAGCATTGGAACAAATTGGACAAATCAAGCCAATTTTTTTATTATTTTCCATATGTTTCATTAATTTTCCAACTGTATTTTTAGCAACAAAGCAATCGGTATTTAAAAGCATAACATATTGTTCGTGGCTTATTTTAAAACCATTATTTACATTTTTAATAAAGCCTAGATTCTTTTTATTATGAACAACCTCAATTAAATCACTATATTTTTCTTTTAAATTGTCTATTAAATTACGTGTTATATTATTTGAACAATCGTCTAATAGATAAATCTTCCCTAATGATTCTTTTTTTGTATTTTTGATTAATGCATATACGCAAAAATTAACGTATTCTGGTGCATTATATACTGGAATGATAACATCACATTTACAACTCATAACTATAACTCCTCCGCAAATCTTTTTTCTAATTTTTTAAATATTAAATAACATATTATCAATAAAATTATTGAGCATACAAATACAACTAATAGATTCATTAATTGTGGGATTTGGTGAACATAGAAGATATCCCTATATGCATTTATTAAATGTGCCATCGGATTTAATCTAAACAACCAAATAAGTTTTGTTCCTTCAAACATTTCATATGAATATAATACTGGTGTAGCATAAAATAGCATATTTAATATAAACACTACTATGTATTCAACATCTCTTACATATACATTGATTGAACTTATTAAAAATACTAATGCTAATGTAAAAATGTATTGAATAACTGCTAGTAATGGTAAGAAGATTAAATGCCATGATAGCCCTACTCCACCTAATAATACAAAAATAACAATTATGATGCATGATATCAAGAAATTGATTAATCCTGCGGTAACTGATGATATTGGCAATATTTCACGTGGAAAATATACCTTTTTTATTAAATTTGAATTATATACAAATATTCCTGAACCTTGAGAAATACAAGTGGTGAACCATGTCCAAGGAATAATACCACATATTAAGAAAATAAGATAATTTTCTGTTTGAACTTTCATAATATAGGGAAATACAATGGCATAGACCAAAACTTGAAGTAACGGATTTACGAATGACCATAAAACTCCTAGAAACGATGCTTTATATTTGCCACGTATATCTTTTTTTACATTAGTTTTTAATAATTCTCGATATTGATAAAGGTCTTTAAATATCTTCATTCTATGCACACTCCTTTAAGTAAGTTTCTATAACTTTATCAGCTTCACCATCCATGGCAACTTCACCATTATTAATCCAAATAGCTCTATTGCATAGCTTTCTAATTGAACCTAAGCTATGACTGACGATAACAATAGTCATATTACTTTTGGATAGTTCTTCTAATTTAGCAAAGCATTTTTCTTGAAAATGTTGGTCCCCTACTGCTAAAATTTCATCTATTAGAAGTATTTCCGCATCTACATTTATAGCAACACTGAAAGCTAAACGCATATACATACCAGAAGAATATGTGCGAACTGGACTATCTATAAAATCTCCTAGTTCACTAAAATCAATGATGCTTTGCAATCTAGCATCAATTTCTTGTCTAGTTAAGCCAAATATAGCAGCATTAAAATAGATGTTTTCTCTACCCGTAAAGTCGGGATGAAATCCTGCTCCTAGTTCAAGCAATGACGTTAGCTTGCCATATGTTTTTAAAGTTCCTTTATTAGGATAAATTATTTTAGTCATTAATTTAAGTAAGGTTGATTTACCACTACCATTTACACCAATTAAGGCAACGGTCTCCCCTTTTTTTATTTCTAAGTTAATGTCTTTTAATACTGTGCGAACTTCAGTTTTGTTTTTCCAACCTCTTACTATTCTTTCTTTTAAAGTATTAGGTTTATCAGAATACAGCTTAAAGTTTTTAGTCATATGACTTACTTTTATTGCAATATTATTTTCTTTTTTATTTGCCATTTTAACATCTCTAACTTTCTAAAGATAGTATAGCATAAAAAAACAGTGCAATGCCACTGTTTTTACATTTTTAGACGTTTTTGATTAAAATATAGTGAATTTCATTCTCATATTGACGTTTCTTTTTTATTTTCCAATGAATTTAAGAATACTATTGAGCTTTTGCCAACGTTTACTATTTATTATTTTATTGTATTTTGAAGTGATTTCTTCTAGCTCTTTTTTTAATTCACTATTTTGCTTATTTAAATTGGCAATTTCTATTTCTTTTTCAGAGATTTCTAAGTTAAGCTTATCTTTCAATGCTATGCTTTCACTTTCAACTAAATATAGATTGTCATTAGCATCATATTTATTTAAACCCTCAATATAGCATTTAATTAAAACTTTATCTTCTTTTTTAAAACTGTAATTTATATTAATTATGGGAAGATTAATAAAATATATTTTATTGTTGATTTTCTTGCTATTTTCTATGATAAAACTATTGATTTTATTTTTATTTACATAAATTTCTAAATTGACTAAGACCATTTTTTTGCTAGTGTTAAATAGCAATCTTAAGGTATCCGCGTTAGAATTAAAAGTGTATGTAAGTTCCATGCTACCATTAGATAAGATATCGTGGATGCGAATATTTGAAATATCATAAGTTTGAGAATATCCAGGGATATAACTTACTTTAATAGGCTCACTATTATGAGGATTAAATTTAAAATATTCATTATCCCAAATGTTTATGTCTAAGTATTTTACTTTTAACTTATTTTTCCATTCAACATAATTAAATGACAACTGATCACGATAAGAATATTCTAAAATCATATTAAACCAATCTTGCATTGCTTGATTTAATTTAATATTGTTAAAATTTCTAAATAGTAACGTTGTTTCAATTAGCCCACAATTATCAGGAAATTTTTCTTTTTTGTAAAATTTATCTAGTTTATTAAGACCAGCAATGTCGATTTTTTCTATTTCATAGTTTGCTATCATTTCATTATTTATTGAGTTTCGGCAAAAATGTTTAAACCCTACTAAATCATAATTTTTTAAATCGACATATTTCTTAATAAAATCTTTGATGCTTTTCTCAAAATAAATACGACCATCTATCCATACAACAACATCATATTTAGTTAATTTTGGAGTGCCAAGTATTTTTATTTTTCTAGCTAATTGAACATTAGTTAAGTTATCATCTTGAATGTATTCAACTTTCCAAGTTTTAGATTTTATTTCTTTATTATTTGTATAGCAAATATAATCTATGCCATCTTCGATGTTATTAATTTCTATTAAATTATCATAGTTTCCTGTAATACAGGTATAAACACATATTTTATTCATATTCTCACCAGTTTTATAATATCATATCGCCATAGTTATGTCTATATATTGAGTTAAGACTTTGCAATGGAATTATTACCATTTTTTCCTTCTAAAATAGTACTTATATACTTTACTCTAGATACTTTATCATAAAAAATATGACCATTTTTCCAAATTTTTATAAATGTAATAATATAGATAAAGAATAAAATAAGGAAGTATACAATAATAATTAGACCTAGATAGACATGATTTAGACTGGTTTCACTTAGATAAAATATGCCACTAGCTAGAATACTAGGGATAAATTGATAATATAGTATGATAGTAATTTCTTTTAAAAGAAGACCAAAGAAATTGTTTATTTTAAACTCAAATTTAACATTTAAGAACTTGCCACCTAGAGTTTGGTTATTCATAAAACTAGGCATAATGACAAAGTATATAAAATATATAAGATATTTGATGTAATCATTATTAATCCATATTTTTATTAAACTTTCTCCTAAATTAACTATAAATAAATCCAGGAAAAATAAAGTGATACGACGAAGTCCAGAAACAGTTTTACCATCTTCTAAGGCTTTAGTATCAATTTCTTCTCTAGTTGGTAAAAACTTTAACTTATTAGCGATAAAGTATCCTAGTATGCCACCTAGAGTATTAGTAATTAGATCATCGATATCAAAAAGACGATATGCTCTTGGATAGATAAAGTATAATCCCGTAAGTTGGGTTACTTCAAAAAACAAAGATAATATAAAGGAATATATTAATACTTTCTTAAAACTGCATTTGAAGTAGTATCTTAGATAAATGCCAAAAGGAATTGTCATGATTATATTGAACGCTATGGTATAAAAGCTAGCATCTTTTAAGGCTAATATATAGGTACTAGGGTTAGTTATTACTAGTGGTGTTTCTTTTATAAAGTCAAATAGTGCTTTAAAAGGTACTAAGTTATACTTTGGTGTAGTTAAGTCTTTAACATAATCAATACTTGGAAGAGGTAAAATAACTAAAAAGTAAATAGTTATTAAATACAAAATAAATGAATAAATAATTATGGTTCTAAATTTATTTATAGAGCCATACTTATGGTATTGAAATAACATGTAAGGAATAGTAAATAAGAAAGCAATGAAGGGAAATACTAGAAAAGCACTTGTAATTGGTATTTTGTAACTCATAAGAATACTTCTTTCTAAAACCTCAGTGTAAACTGAGGCTTATTTAATCTTTTAAATGTTGATAGCCATCTGGTAATGTGATTGGTCGTTTTTTTAGAGTACATTTCTTATCTTTGAAATGTTCTTTCATATAACTTCTAACTAAGTCGTTATCATCACCAAATAGTTTTACAGCTTCTTGATAGACATTTAATAATTCATAATAATCAATAATTTCATCACAAACAAATTTACCATTTAATGAACCCGTAAGGCAAGCATTATTATAAAGCATATTCATTAAATTAATCTTATCGTTAGAAGAATGACTATAATTTTCATAAGCATTTGTTAGACCACAACATAAACATATTATTTCACTAGTACCAGTAGTAGTTTTCTTTACTGTACGAGCAAGAATATGATTACACTCACTTATTTTTAATTTAATCATGTTTTGTTCTAAAGTAGTATTTCTCTTAGCTAAAGCATCTTGATATTCTAAGGTTTTATAGAATTTTTTAATCTCAGGATTTTTTAGCATTTCTGCTAAGACTTGGTTTACCCTTTCTAACTCTTTCGTATTATTTTTTAATTCATTTTGAGCATCTTTGTAATTATTCATTAGTTCCTCCTTATTACATTACTCTTTATATTTATAATAATCATGCATAACTATTTTATTGTCATAATCAATTAGATTAGCAACATAGTCATTCATGTTATCAACATATTTTTTATTATTTAGATAGTCTTTTTTAGATAAATTGCCACTGTAGGTTTTACCATCATACCAATTGTAATCACTAAAGTATACGATATGGTTAGCTTTTTTATTAAAAGTATCGATACCTAGATAATTATTAGGGTCATATCCTTTTAAATCAAATAAATTAAGAATGGTTGGAACCATGTCAATAGTAGTATTTAAGGTATCTATTTCTTCAGGAGCAGTTTTACTATTATAAATCATGTAAACTCCCTTATTTAAATTATAGTTCTCGTTTCCACCCATTTGAATGCGTTTAGAGTAAGAATAAGCAAGATGATCACCATATAAAATAATAACCGTATCATCTAGTTTATTATCGCTCTTTAACTTAGTAATTAATTTATTAATAAAGGTATCAGTATCATATAAAGTACTTTTAAAACAACTAGTTTCATAATCATCTTTGTTATAGAATTTATCTTGCATTTTGTTTCGACAAACTTCATTTTCACTGGTGTATGGTAAGTGCGCAGAATATGTAACTAGGAAAGAAAAGAATGGTTCATCAGGTGCAATGGCTTGATAGATATTATCATAATCTAAGATTTCACTATCAGTTCTTATGTATTTTCCGGTATAATCCTTAAAAGAATTATATTTTTCAAAACCAAATTGTTTATGCATGAGGCTGCGATCATAGAACTTTCCGTCATTCATATGGAAAGAGTTAACTTTGTAACCGTTTTCTTTAAAAAGATTAGGAAGGCTATATTGGTAGTTGTTGTTGGTATAAAAGTATGCAGCCATACCCTCGGTACTAGAATAAGTTCCCGTTAAAGATGTAAATTCACTATTGAAGGTAGCGCCTATACCGTAAATTGGACTATAACGATTTTTAAAATATAGAGATTTGCTTTTAAGGCTATTAAGGGTTGGCATGACATCTTTATTTAAGTAGGTATTATCAACGCTTTCCATCATAATCATGATAACATTCTTGCCTTTAAATATTCCAGTATGATTGTTTTCTTTAGTTAGTTTACGATTTTCTAAGTACGTAGTTATTTCATTTATTTCATCTAAAGATATTTCTTTATCTTTTTTAAAATACAAAGTTAAATCCCGATAGATAAATTCATAAAGACCAGACACCTCTAGACTACTAGTGGGATTAGAAAATCTTTCATAAATAAATTTAGGTTCTTCATAGCTATTCCACTCTTCCGTAGTGGCCGTATCGTTTAAGTAATATAACGCATTGGTTTTACAAGTAAACCCTAGACATAGGAAAATAATAGCTAAAGATGCTAGAGCACGGTTTTCTAACCTAGTTTTGGGCCATAATTTTAAAGTTATCCAACATAAAATAATGCTTAAAAAGATAATAAGAAAGGCATAAGGGTTTAAATGATTTAGAATATCACTAAAGTAAGTTAAGCCCTCACCAGCTGAGAATAGATCATAGATATTAAAAGTACGTCCTAAAATACTTAGATGGGTAAGAAGAGCAAAAGCATAAATACTAAATATTGATATTAAAATAACATATACTCTCTTCCCTACTTTTTTTGGTAAAAAGACTAAAATAAGACTTAGGATAATTATCCAGAAGATGCTAAAGTACGTGGCATAGATGTTTTTAACATTTAAGAAATCGATATGGAGCATGCAAGCATAGCGAGTAATATAATCAATCGTAAAAAAAGATAAAAAAACCAACAGCAACCATAATATGTAATTAAAATATTCGTTGTTTAATAGTTTTCTTATCTTTTGCATACTAACTTCACCACTTTAAATATAGCATAGTTTCAAGATTTAGTCGATAAATTTATGTCTATTTTTGTAAAATAGTATTAGGAGTTTTAACTTTTTTCTTTAATCCAACATAGCTTGGTAATTCAGGAACGTTTTTAAGTATTCTAACACTTATTTTCTTATCAACACCAGTTATAACCCATCCTTCTAGGTATATGGGAGGTTTTACGTTTAAGGGAAACATATGAGTTTCGATACAACTTAGTATTTTAGGATTTACAAGGTCAGGAAAATATTTAGCGGCATTGATACTAGCTTCTTTAGCATGAACAAAGCCATGAAGTTCTTTAATACTTTTATGTTTTTGATAGTATCTTTTTAGATATTTCTTATCTAGGGTTTCGAGGTCTTTATTATATTGCCAGGCATAGGGATAAAAATCATGAAGTAATCCAGCAATGGTGGCAGTATAGACATCTAACTTATAGAATTTAGCAACTAAGAATGATTTGAAAGAAACATCAATTGAGTGATCCCAAACAGAGTCATCATGATGACGAAATAGTTTACGACGTTGAAATTCATCACTTAAAAGAATTGGTTCAACGATACTATACCATTCGTTAAAAAATGAACATTTATTAATATTTTTTAAGTCGTTATAAACATCTTTACTGTAATAATTCATAGTTTATTTAATTCCTCCAATGCTTCTTTAAATGTAGCAACACCAATTATTTTAATATTATATTTATTAGATTGGGCAAGTTTTAGGGCTTCATCTAGGTTTTCTTTAGGGCACAAAAATACTTTAGCTTTTTTCTTGACGGCTCCAGCTAGTTTATATTTAATACCCCCAATTTCGCCAACGTTACCATCCTCATCAATAGTACCAGTACCAATTATTTTTAAACCTTTCGTAATATCTTCTGGGGTAAGATTATTATAAATAGCAAGACTCATCATTAAACCCCCACTGGGTCCTGATTCATTACTTTTAACTTTTATTTTTACTTCAGGATCAGTGGTAATTTTTTTGTCTAAGGTAACACCGACACCAATTTTCTTTTGACCTTCAAGATCAAAGACTTTAGTTTTAACAGTCATTTCTTTATTATCTCTTTTTATTTTAACGTTTAGATAATCACCTAAACTACTAGATTCAACTATTGTTTTAATATCTTCTAACTTAGTTATAGAAATATCATTTATAGCTAAAATTTGATCTAACATTTTAAGGTTGGTATCACTAGAGTTTAGATAAGTAATATAGACATTAGTATTTGTTACTTCATAAGATTTATTAGCCATTTTATAAGCATTAATTGTCGCATTACTTAAAGCTTCTTTCATTGAAAGACGTTCACGTTCGTTCATTTCTTTCATAGTCTCATTATCATATGTAATATCACTTTTCTTTACAATATCCCAATTACTATTTAATTTACTATATAAAAGAAAAGGAATACTACCTTTAGCCATGGTTACATAAGCCATACCAATATCACCTGATGTTTCATAACCATTTGTAACACTAATTCTATCGTTTAAAGAAATATAACCACCGGGTTTTTCAATGGCGTAAGGTAGTTCAAAGTTAAAGATAAAGATTATAAAGATAACACTTATAATTAATTTAAAATTATCTTTGATAGTTTGTTTAATATTTTCATATATTTTATTAGCCAATCTAATCACCTATTTAATTATAGCAAAGATAAGGAGAATTATGAAAAGAAATATTATTATCTATATTATAATGTTTATGATGGTTTACTTTTTATTTACAAACATGGAGGTTTTAAGAGTTACGGTTAGTAATACAGGTTACTTATTTTTAAATAACGTTTTACCTAATATATTGCCAATGTTTATTATTTCAAAGCTCTTGATTAATTATAATTTACCCTATTATTTAAGTTTGGTTACTCACTGTCCTTATAGTTATATATTTATATCATCCTTACTTTGTGGAAGCCCTAGTAGCGCCATTATTACTAAGGATATGTTAGATAAAAAGATTATTGATATAGAAAGTGCGAATGTTTATATTATGTGTTCTTTCTTTTTAAATCCTTTATTTTTAAGTAGTATGTTGGGTAGTTTTCTTACTAGAAAGACTACTATACTAGTTATTATATCATCATATCTAAGTAATCTTATTCTCTATTTTTTATTAAGAAAGAAAAATCATATTAAGATAGTAAAAATACCAGAAGAAAGATTTATCAAGGTATTTACGGGAAGCATTAACGCTAGTACGGCAGTATTAACTATGATATTTATAACGATGATTGTATTTAATATGTTAAGTATTATGATACCTAAGTACTTAGAGACTTTTAGGGGGATATTAGAGGTTACTGGGGGACTTAATTATTTAAAGACTTTAGGTCAAAGTAAGGTAAGTATCGTTCTAAGTTTGATATATATTAACTTTGGGGGATTATGTATTCTAACTCAAATAAAAGAAATCTTAGATGGATCTAAGATTATGTTTAGTAATTTTTTAATATCGAGGTTTTATCATATTGTTTGTAGTATTATTCTTTATCTAGTACTTAATTTAATTTTTTAACTTGGAAGGTGTATTTTACTTTTTTAGTAGTATTACTTGATTTATTAAGCCAAAGTTTGATTTGGTAGATAGTTGTGGAGTGGTCTTGTATTTCGCTAGTATCTAGAGTATAGCAGTTGTTATCGTAGGGAAAGTTGTTTAGGTTTCTAATTAAGTAGTTATTTAGCCCTACTCTTATGGTATTATCATTATCTTTATTACCACAGATTAGTAGTTGGTACTTAGTTGTATCATTATTATTAGTTATAGTAATGTTATTACCTTTAAGGTTTAGACCTTCATAGTCAGTTAAACTACTTAGTTTAGTATCTATAATGGGGTTTAATTCAACAATTAAGTTATCTACATTTATAGTCTTAGTTAGATTATTTCTTAAGAAGTATTTACCTAGTTCTAGAGCAATAAAAATAATAATTATTAAGACAATAATAGTTTCTATTATGGTTAGAGATAGTTCCCGTTTAATGACTTTTTTAATTTCCATAAGACCCTCTTCTATTCTAAAAACATTATATAATAAATTAGATGATAGTGCAAATGGCAAATTGGTGCATATAATACACTAGGTGATGTTATGTGCAATAAAGGACCACGTATTCCAAATTTTTTTACAGTGTTAGCAATTTTGGGGTTATCACTTTTAATTTTTTATCAAACTTTAATTACGTTGATTTTACCTTTTAGATGGAATATCTTTTTACTACTTATTGAAGTTTGTCTATTATTTTTCTTACTTTTTAGAATAATATGGCCGTATTAAATTTTCAGTTTTATAGATATAATCTAGAAGTTCGTTATAGTTTTTACAGTTATCAAATTCACTTTGGGTCTTTACTACTTGCCAAGGTAGGGATAACATAATAAACAATAAAGTTTTTTCATCTTCATGAAGAGATACTAGTTCAAAGTACTTAGATAGTATGGGCTCAAAGGTTGTATGGTAATATTCGTTCTTATAAAGATTAACGATATCTAATATAGGAGTATCAATTAAAGCCTTATCCCAACTAATAAGATAAGACTCTTCATTACGTAAGAAATGCCTAAGGGCTAGGTTGTTATGAACGACACTGACGCGTTGACGTTTTATATCTTTAACTAAATCGTACCATTTATCTAATTCTGATTCGCAAAATAGAAGACAATCTTTTATCTTAGTATAGTTACGCATAAATAGATACATAGAAGGACTTAAATAGATATCGTTATAACTAATATCAAATAAATTATTATAATATTCTTTTAAATAGAGAATGTTATTTTTTATATCTTCATATATACTTTTATATTTATCTTCACTTACTTCTTTATAAAAAGAGGTTTTGTTATGGAGCTTGGCAACTAAGGTAATTAGGTCTTGAATACGTTGTTCTTGGGGCATGGAGATATCGTTTAGGTATTCGAAGACATAGGTATCACTTCTAGAGCTATCTACTAACTTAGGAAAATTATGAAAACTACGGGAGTTAAGATAGTCAAAGAGTTCTTTTAAATCTTTGGTTTTGGGTTTTATAACAAAGTTACCGGAAGTACTTTCAATTATGGTAGAGTTTCCTTTAATGGTGTAACGATATGGCTTATAGATTTCTTTTAATACGTCAATACTTCTATTCATCTTGAAGTTCAGGGATTAAGATTTTATCGCCTATGTTTAGACTACTTAAATCATTGTATTCACTTAGAATTTCTTTGGATATCTTATAGTTATTTATGATAGAATCTATCGTGTCATTTTCTCCTACAACATGGATATGGTAAGTAACATAAGTATTGGAAGCATTTAAAGCATTATTTAAAATCATTTCTTCGTTTTTACTATTATCAACTTTATTATCTTTGATTTCAATGTTATTAGTTATTTCAACTTTTTTATCGGCTTCTTTTTCTTTAATATCAATTTGATTTAACAAGGCATCAAGTTCATTATTAGTAACATTAATGTTTCTTTCTTTCTCTTCTTTATCAGATTCTTTTTTAGTTTCTTCAACTTTTACTTCAGGTTCAGGCATTTTTTCAACAACCTCCCCTTCTAATAAAAATTCAATATTTACTTTCAAGGTATCTTCGTCTTTAACCTCATAAGTAAAATTATAAATATCGTACTTTAGACTGTCTCTAATTAGGTCGTCGTCTAGGGAGATATTAAATGGTAAACGATATTTAAAAGGTTCTTTATTAACGCTTACTTCATGTATTTTATATTCACCAGAAACAATAAAGTCTCCACTTAAATCACTTCCTAATACGTTAGCTTCGTATTCTAAAGATATTGAACTAATTTGGGCAATTTTAGTATTAAATGTTATTTCTTTTTCATAAGGCACAATCATCCTCATATAATCATTCCTCTCTAGTTAAATATATGAATATATTATTTTAGTATGACACTTGTATGAAAAATGATTTGAAATATCTAGAGAAATTATATATGATATTGTGTGAGGGATATTATGAATGAAGAAAATATAATAAATTATTATAATAAGTTTAATGAGGATAAGAGGTTGTTAAGACGTCATGGAATTGTGGAATATGAAACCGCTATGAAGTATATTTTGGAGTATCTAAAATTTTTTAAGGATCCCAAGATTTTAGATGTCGGCGCTGGTACGGGGCGTTATGCGATAAGTCTTCATAAGTTGGGATATGATGTTACGGCGCTGGAACTGGTTAAACATAATTTGATGACATTAAGAAAGAATTGTAGTGAGTTTCCATCTTTTCAAGGTACAGCTTTAGATTTATCAAGATTTAAGGATAATTTTTTTGACATAGTTATTCTTTTTGGACCGATGTATCATTTGATTAGTGATAGTGATAAAATTAAGGCTTTGAGTGAAGTTAAGAGAATTTTAAAATCTGGTGGATTGGTATTTATCAGTTATTATATGAATGAGTATGCGATTATTAAACATGGGTTTATGGAACGTAAGATTAAAGATAGTATAAAAAGTAATTTAATTGACAGTAGTTTTCATGTAACTCCTAAGTATGATGATCTTTATAGTATGGTTAGATTAGAAGATATTAATAGATATAAAGATATTCTTTCTTTAAAGCGAGTTAAGATCATAGCCCAAGATGGCCTTACTGATTATATTAGAAAGAGTATTAATGATTTAGATGAAGAAGAATTTAATTTATACTTAAAATATCATTTGTCGATATGTGAACGTCCGGAAATACTGGGTTTTTCTTCTCACATTATGGACATATTAAAAAAATGTTAAGATTTTTTCTTAACATTTTTATTTAGTAACGATTTCTAAGGCTTTACGCATTTTAACATCGTAAGAAATCATATCTTCGCCGCCAAAGCTTTCTAGTAATTCTTCTTTAGAAACACCATAAACTTTAGTTAATTCGTCAATACGAGACGCAATTTCTTCTTTAGTTGGTTTGATATTTTCTTTTTCAGCAACTGTTTCTAGTAAGAATCTTTCTTTAATTCTTTTTAAAGCTTCTGGTTCAGCTTGTTTATGTAAGTCTTCATGAGTAATCTTAGTGAATTGCATGTATTGGTCTAAAGTTAAACCTTGTTGTCTTAGTGATTCGTCCATTTGATGTAACATTCTATGTACTTCATCATCTATAATTTCAGGGTTAATTTCTACTTTCATACCATCAACAGCTTTATTTAAGCAATCTTCAGTGTATTTATTTTCAATTTCATTAGATTTTCTTTTTTCTAATTCTTCTTTAATTTTAGCATTGAATTCTTCTTCAGTATTGATATCTTTATATCCTAAATCTTCATAGAAGTCTTTATTTAATTCAGGTAATACTCTTTCTTTGATTTCATTTACTTTAACTGCAAATGAAACATCTTTACCTTTTAACTCTTCAGTATAGTTTTCTGGGAATTTAAGTTTTAGAACTTTTTCTTCGCCTTTTTTCATACCTACAATTCCTTCTTCAAAACCAGGAATAAAAGTATGAGAACCAATTTCTAGTGGATAGTTTTCAGCCGAACCACCATCGAATTCTTTACCATCCATTGTACCTTTATAGTCAATAACAACTGTGTTACCTTCTACTACTTCGCCAGATTCTTTAACTACGATTTCAGCAAATTTAGAAGTTAATCTTTTAATTTCTGCAGAGATTTCTTCTTCTGTTACTTTAACTTTTTCTTTTTTAACTTTTAAATCAGTATAAGCTCCTAGAGTAACTTCTGGTTTTACAATAATAGTAAATTCTAATGTTAGACTATCTTTATTAATGTCTTTAATGTCTACTTTTGGTTGACATACTGGTTCTAACTTAGATTCTTCCATAACTGTGTTATAGTTTTCTTGTAAGATAATATCTACAGCGTCATTGTATAGGCTTTCGATACCATATTTTTTAATAAATATTTCTTTTGGTACAGCACCAGCTCTAAAGCCATCTACTTTAACATCTTTTTTAGCTTTTTGGAAAGCTTTATCTAAAGCAGATTCCCAAACGCTACCTTTATATTCTTTTTCAATTGTTTTTACGTTTTCCATAATCTTCCTCTTTCTTCGTTCTTATTTTAACTAAGTTTTATGTTTATTGCAAACCTTTTTAAGCAATTTTTACAACTTTTACTTGATATGATCCATTTGGAGATGGGACATCACAGATATCGCCCACTTTTTTACCTAGAATAGCTTTTCCTATTGGCGACTCATTAGAAATTTTATTTTCAAAAGGGTCAGCTTCCATTGAACCAACGATAGAGAATACTTCGGTATCGTCATCATCAACATAGTCAATTGTAACAGTAGATCCAACAGATACGATATCTTTATTGCCACCATCCATTACTTGACAATGTTCTAACTTGAATTCAAGTTCTTTTATTCTACCCTCTACTTGGGCTTGTTCATTTCTAGCACTGTCATATTCAGCATTTTCACTTAAGTCTCCTAAGGCTCTTGCTTCTTGTAATGCTTGAATAACAGCCGGTCTTTTATTTAATTTCAAATCATTTAACTCAGCTTCTAAATCTAAGAAACCTTGGGGAGTTAAATATATTACTTGTTCTTTTTTCATTTTAATCTTAATTTCTCCTTATAAAATTATCTACATAAGAATACTACAAATAATTAGATATGTCAAACACTTTTACTCGTAACATATCCATTTTTTCGAGCTTAATAGCAGTTTTAAATTTGATTATTTCTCGTGGGTGACGAGCGGCGTCTAAAACGGCACCTTCACTATTTTTAATTTCCGGAATAGTAATTGTTATGGCTTCTTTATTTGGGCCAAAGAATTCAGCGACATCTCCTGGTTTAAAATAATTTCTTTGTTCTAGAGTTACTTCTTTAGTATTTTCATTATAGTCTAAGACTATACCTAAAAAGTCTTGGTTACTGACCTCATCACGACCGAGGTAGTATTGTTCATTTACACCTGGTAATTTATCAAAAAATTGGGGTGTGGAATCACGGTTAGCACATCTATTTAATATATCTAGACAGTATTTAGTATATGCCAAAGTATTAGTATTCGTTCTAATTTTATCAATTAAATTTCGATATACAGATATTACGGTAGCAATGTAGTAAATACTTCGCATACGTCCCTCTACTTTAAAAGAGTTAACTCCTACTTTAATCATTTCTTCAATATAGGGAACCATGTTTAAGTCTTTTGGAGTCATGGAATATGCTTCGGCCTCTCCAATATCGAAGATAAAACGACATACTTGGCAACAGCCACCACGGTTAGAATCTCTTAATGTGGCATAATTTGACATGACACAACGACCACTAAAGGATGTACACATAGCGCCATGGATAAAACATTCGATATCAACACCAGTTTTATCTTTAATCATTTTGATGTTTTCTTTATTAGCTTCTCTTGCAAGAACTACTCTTTTGGCTCCTAAACTTTGATAAAATTTGACGGTTTCATAGTTATAGATACTAGCCTGGGTAGATATATGAAGTTCCATTTTAAGACCTAGACGTTTATGAAGTAGCATAATGCTGATATCACTTACGATAATGGCATCAACACCGATATTATCTAGTTTTTTTAAGTAGTCTTCTAACCCTTCTAAGTCTTTATTATGAGGAACAATATTTACAGTAACATAGACTTTTTTTTGCATACTATGAGCATATGAAACAGCCTCAGCCATATCATCTAAGCTAAAGTTTTTAGCATTAGCACGCAAGCTATAGTCTTGTCCCCCAATATAGACAGCATCTGCCCCATATAAAAGAGCAATTTTTAAACGTTCTAAATCACCCGCTGGGCTTAATAGTTCTATCATAACATCACCTACTTCATATCACTTATTTTAAATATCGTTGGTTTATCTAAGAAACCAGAATCACTATTAGGTATTTCTTTATTATTTAGAAAATCTAAGACTGTATCTAGTTCAATAAAACTAGTATTTATATAAAAGTATAATACGTTATCTAACTTAAGAAGTCTTCTACCATCAAATATTTTAGGTGTATATCCAACTGTACCATATTTATTCTCACACATTAAAATTTCCATATTACCTAGTTTATCTTTAATGATTTTATTATTTTGGTATGGTAAATTAAACTTTTGATAATAGTTAGTTAGTAAAAGTCTTCGGGAGTACATCATTTGGTTATGCCCAAATACTTGGACTACGACTGGTTTTTTAGTATTTTTTACAATTGTTTCTATTTCATCTTCGGTTAGTTCATTACTTATTACTACGGAGTCTACATATTCTAACCATTCATTTATAGATACATAATTACAGTTAAAATGATTCATAAAAAGAATTATTTTCTTATTTAAAGGTCTAAGAATGTTTATTAAGCCAATATCTTCGATAACGAACCCAATACATTCTATTTTAGGAAGAATAGTTTCAATATTTATAATATCTCTACTACTTAGTAATCTATTTATTAAGACATATTTAGTTTCATTTTGAATACTATTTATTTCTTCAATAGTGAAAGTATTATAACCAATAGTGTAAGAATCTAATGCAAAAAGGAAAGCTGAGCCTCCCACTTTCTTATATTTATCTATATCAGTTAAATTGTTAATACTAATTAAATAATTATTTTTCATTTTTTCTTTTACTGACACTGATTCCGTCGCCGATATTTAAAAATTCCGTTTCAAATTCGTCATTGTTCTTTAAGAAATCAATGTAACTTTCTATTTTACTTACTAATTGTCTTAAATTCTTACTTTCAATAGTCTCGCTTTTACCAACATAACCATGAAATTTTAGGTTATCAGTAATTATAACGCCGCCTTTATTTAAGAAGTATTTATATTTTTCGAAGAATTTAGTATATTGGCCTTTAGCGGCGTCAATGAAGATTAAGTCATAAGATACGCCCGTTAGATTTAGTTCTAAGGCATCTTGATAAACGACATTAATTTTTTTATCTAAACCACATTTTTTAATATTTTTTAAACATTCCATATAACGTTGTTCGTCACGTTCAATTGTAGTAACTACAGTATCAGGATTACTTGAGGCCATAAGTATTGATGAATAACCAATGGCACTGCCGATTTCTAAAATACTCTTAACGTTATGTTCTTTAATGTATTGCATAATGTAACATATAGAGTCTTTTTCAATTATGGGAACGTTGTTTTCTTTAGCATATTTTTCAATTTCTAATATATTTTCTTTCATTTCTAAAACCACCTATCAATAAGTATACCACAAATTATCCCTTTTTAATTCATTTATCTTTTGTTGGAACTCAGCGCTGGTGCTCATGAAGTATGTTTTTTTATTTTTATCAGCTACAAAATAGTAGTAGTTGCCCATTTCTGGTTCAATGGTTGCTTTTAAGCTTTCTAAGCCACTGGAACAGATTGGACCAACTGGAAGACCGGTGAAGCATGTGCCTCTAGTGTTGTAGGCATTGCAGGAGTTATATGCATTCATGGTTAGTTCTTCATCGAAGCCTTTTTGTTCAGCATAATATGTTGTAACATCACTACCTAAAGTCCAACCGGCATTGATACGATTATAAAATACTCCGGCAACTCCCGCACGATCATTAGAGCTAGCACCTTCTAGTTCAACTATGGAGGCAAGAGTTAATATTTCATGAACACTGAATTTAGAAGCTACAATTTCAGTTTTATATGGTTCTAACTTTTTGCCAAGACTAGCAATTAAGGTTGTTAAGATATCTTCGATACTAGCGTCTTTTTTAAAACTATAAGTATCAGGAAATAGATATCCTTCTAATGGATAATATATCTTATTATTTAAGATATCATTAGTTATAAACCAATACTTGTTAATTAAACTTTCTAAGAATGTTTTATCACTGGCTACTTTTAAGACTTCTTCTTTAGTGTAATCAGTGTTATTAGCAATTACTTCCGCAAAGTATGTTAATCTCTTGCCTTCAACAAAAGTCATAGTAATTTCGTCTTTTAAGACATCACCTTTTTGAAACTTGGTAAGTATTTCTTTTAAACTTAAATCGTCATTTAAGGTATAAGTACCAGCTTGAAGGTTGGTGACTTTATTTAGTTTAACATAAATACTGGCAGTTAAGTCGTTTTTAATTAACTTCTTTTCTTTTAAGTTAGTTAGAATTTTCTTTGTTGACTCACCGGTTTCAATGGTAAATGTGATATTTTGATGTTCTTTACCGACTGGGTTCAAAGAACTCTTATAGTATATAACTAGTGCAGCAATTGTGCAAATAAAAAATATCAAAACCCCGATTATTATTCTTTTTACTATTTTTTTCATTTGCTATTTTTCGTCCTTTATCTTTGCTTGAATTGAGTTTAAGATATTACAAATGGTTAGCCATTCTTTTTCACTTTCGATTGGGTAGATATTTTTGTCTAGACCGTTTGGATCGAATATTGAAGCATAGACTTTTTCTTTACCATCAGCGTCTTTATCATGGTCAGTATAAACCATGTAGCTTTTTTTAGTTTCATCGCTATCGAAGGTAAAAAGCATTTCATATTCTTTTTCTACTCCTCTATCATCTATTAGTGTGAATTTGCTTTTATTATTTTCTTTCATTAATTGTTTCCTTTCATTTTTAAATAAGTATCTAGAATAATCATGGCGGCGGCACTGTCAATTACATTTTTGCGTTTTTTACGAGACATGTCGTTAGCAAGTAAGAATTTTTCTGCCTCAGTGGTAGTTAGTCTTTCGTCAATTAAAACTACTTCTAAGTTGAAGCTTTGTTCTAAAGCACTTTTAAATTTCAAACTACGTTCAGCAGCAAAACCTAGGGAATTATCCATGTTTTTGGGAAGTCCTAGTACCAAAGTATCGATATTATTTTGAGTAATAATCGTTTTTAATTCTTTGATTAAGGGGTCATAAGAAGTGCCGTCATAAAAAATTGTTTTGTAAGGGTTAGCTAAAATACCGCTTAAGGATATGGCAACCCCTAAGGTTTTAGTCCCTAAATCTAGTCCTAAAGCTCTCATTTTTCTAACGTGTTTTTAAGTAGTAAGGCTACTAGTTCACTGCGGTCTAGTTCAAGCATTTTACTTCTAGCATTCTCATAGTTACTAATATATCCTGGATCCCCACTTATAATATAACCGACAATTTGATTAATTGGGTTATATCCCCTTTCTTCTAATGACTTATATACTTCTTTTAATGTTTTTGTGATTACTTCACTTTTGAATGTTGCTACATCAAAAAGAGTTGTTTTATCCATAATTATTCACCTCTTTAAGTCAATATTATTTTATCATTAAATTGACGTATCTTCAATATTTTTGCGTGTATTTTTCAAAAGGCAAACAAAAAGACCAATTATTCAAAATAATAACTTGGTCTTACTTTAGTCTTAGAACGTTTAATACTAGACTTTCTAATATTAGTTTTAGCAATGTTATAGGCTTCTAAATGGTCAACGACTTTCTTACGCTCTGCTTTTAGAATTTTTATTTTATGTCCTAGTTCATAGACTGTGGTGCGTATTTGCTTAATTTCTTCTAAATGGCTTTTGGGGTCATTATTTAAAAGATACTCTAAAAGCAGTTTATTATTATGGACTTCTTTCTTTAATTTGCCTATTTCTTCTTCAATAACATATATTTGATATTTTAAAATTTTATCAATATCTCTTCCCATACATACCTCTATCTTATTTTATGTTTTCTAAGTATTCGTTGATAATTGGCTTTAAAAGTTTTAAGGAGCTTTGGTCTAGGGTAAAACCGGATGCTTTAGGGTGACCACCACCATTTTTATGGAACTTTTTAGCAATTTTGCTTAAGTCAATATCGTCTTTAGTGGTTCTTAGGGATCCAGACATACGGCTGAAATTTATGATTAAGATAAAATCTATGCCAGTGCTTTTGCAAATAGCGTGTCCTAAATTAGAACGATATTGTTCGCTGATACTTACCCCTACTCTATAGCCAAAGATATTGGTTATATAAATATTATTTAGGGCATTAGCAATATAACGATTCATGACATCTTCTTGTGATTTTAAGATATCTAAATATATTTTGGGTATGGTAAAATGATTAGATTTATCTAAATTTAAAACAAAATCTAGGTAGGAAGTTGGCCCTAGTAAGGCATGGATAGCAGCTAAGTTACGGCCGAGGTTCTCAAATGTGCCAAAGTCCCAGTTATCTTGCTGTCTTACGGCTTCAACAAATTCTTGATAAAAAGTTGATGATAGGATATTACTATTTGGTAAGGATAAAAGATAGTTATAGAATAATTCGGTACCACAGGAAAGACGATTATTTAATGTTGGTTGGGTATTATAGTATGATGGAACCTCGTCTAATTGTAATTCATGGTGATCAAAATGTTTTATTTTAGAAGCATACTTAGAGTTGATTTTGGCAATAGCTTCAGGAAATAAAGGTAAATCACAAATAAAGATTTCTTCATAATTCAAGGCCATATCAAAGATATTTTCTAGTTCTTTGGCTTCACATAAAATATAGTCGATTTTACCTTTAAAGTATTCTAGTGCGAGAATGATTGAACCAGCGCCATCAATATCAGCCACATGAGAAATTATTAGTTTTTGATTATTATTAAGATTTTTTAACATACTTACACCTCTACTTATAGAGTACCACAGAAAAAGACATATTGCTATGCCTATTTTTGTTTATTTAGATTTTTACTTTGACCATAACGATACTTATTAAGTGCTAGTGATAGACGATTCATGTTAAGCTTGTTTTGAAGATAATTATTTTCTTCTGTACTTTTAGTTTCGCCAAGAATTTTTTGGGCAATAGAAACACGTCTTATGTATTCTTTATCTTTTGGCAAATTCATATCCTGGAAGTCTAGTAAATCAGCATGCATTAGATAGTTTTGAAGTTGAATTCTAATGCCACGTTCTAGAACTTTGAAATCAATATCTTCTTGAAGCCTTACGTTATTTTCCGCTTGAAGAGAGATTGCCATTATTTGGTCGATATCTCTTAAGATATCGGCTTTCATTGGTTCTTTTTCACTTAATTTCCACTCTATTTTGTCTAGTAGTCCTTGATATAACAAATAAATTCCCGCTTTATTTTTGAATGTCGTATTAGATTTCTTTAAGACATCGTAATATGCTAGAGTTTTAATTTTTTTAACACGTAAATCAGTATAAGCCATTATCTTTTCGTCATAAAGGTTCATGTATTTTAAGCGGTCAACAACAACATTCTTGTAGTTCTCGCTAAACTCGGTTCCAGAAATTACATAAGTATATAGTTTGTTGAAACCATATAAACGTTCCCAAAGAATAGTATCTAAGGCTTTAGAAATATAGTTATCAGTGCCAGTACCAGATAGATTTTTCTTTAATTCACTATAATAAACAAAACCATCGATTTTGCTATTTAAAGCTTTATTTTTATCGAACCATTTAACGCCGTCAGTAAAATTTATAGTTTCTTCTTTCATATATTATACGCTCCTTTTTGGACTTATTATTATAAACTTTTTTTACTTGTTGTCAAGGACAATCGCATATTTTCTAACTAAATCTTCTAAGGATAGTGAGGCGTTTAAAGGACTAGTACTGGGAAGATATGTGGCATGGATATTGGTTTTAAGATAAATGTTCTTTTCATATAGGTCATAGGCTTTCCTACCAAGGCAGTAAATTTTTTTAATCTTTGTTTGAGCAAGAAGACTTGGAATATCGTTATAAGTTACATCTTTAATCGTACTATCGCTAGAATTCTTGATATTACAAGAGTATATGACATCCCATAAGGCAATGTGGTGGCTATATAGAAATTCTTTCTTAGCCGGTATGGTATCTAACTTAGTTTGATAGAGAATTTCAAATACGTGCCAGAACCGATTAGCTGGATGGGCATAGTAAAATTTTTCTTTCCTTGAAGTAATACTAGGCATTGAGCCTAAAATTAAAATTTTAGAACTGGTATCATAGATTGGCTCTAATTCGTGATAGACCATATAACCTCCCTTTAGAACAAAAATGAAATTAAAATTTCATTCCTTGGTCGTTACCTCCCAAGTTTCCCACTTCATAGATAAAGTAACCTTCATTCTCCATGGGCTTAAATTCCGACAGCCGCTGCCGTACTCAATTTTATTTTGGTTTTGTTATTTTTTATATAGTTTTATAATGTATTTTTAATCCTTCAAACATAATATTTATACTGGCATTAATGTCTCTATCATTTTCATTACCACAATTTTCACATGTCCATTTTCTTACAATTAAGTTATTTGTTATATCTGTCTTGGTTCCACATCTACTACAAGTCTTACTACTTGGATAGAAAGTATCTACTTGATAGTAATACTTGCCTTGAATAGTTGTTTTCCACTTAAGCATATTGCATATCATATTAAAGCTGGCATCTATTATGGACTTTGCTAAATTGTGGTTTTTACTCATGCCTTTAACATTTAAGTTTTCACTTACTATAATGTCATTGCTTTTAACAATGTCATTAACGATATTGATAATATTATGTTTTCTACTATTTCTTATTTTACTATGAACTCTAGCTATTCTAATTTTAGTCTTAGCATAGTTTTTGCTACCTTTAACTTGCCTTGATAATTTTTTCTGTAATCTCTTTAATTGCTTTTCTCTTTTTAACAACTCTTTAGGGTTAGAATATTTTTTGCCTTCACTGGTTATAACTAAGTCTTTAACACCTAAATCTATGCCTACAATACTTGTAGGAATTTTTTTACTCTTTACTATTTCAACTTCTTCTACTATAACACTAACATAGTATTTACCTGTGCATTCTCTTTCAATAGTAGCATTAATAATTCTACCATTAATGCTTTTTAAATTACGATAGCCTTTAATATTAACTAATCCTAATTTAGGTAATTTTATTTGGTTATCCTTTTTGAATATGGCAATGTTACTATAATTAGTGCCTTTATAAGTACTTCTAATACAATTAGTGCGATAGCTTTGCTTACTAAATTTATTTTTAAAACAAGGATACCCACTCCTTTTCGCAAAGAAATTGCTATAACTATCGTCTAAGTTAAATATACTGCATCTTAAACTGCAACTATCTACTTCTTTTAAAAATGGATATTCTTCATACAAGCCTTTCAATTCTTTGCACATATCATAAGCTTTTATATATCCAACTTTTTTACATTTATCTAAAAAATAGTTATATACAAATCTTGCACAGCCGAATGTTTTATGAATTAATATTCTTTGACTATCATTGGGATATAATCTAAATCTATAAGCTTTATACATGGGCATCACCTACTTTTTTGAAGATGTCTTCTATTATACATAAGTAACATACGTACGTCAATAGATTTTGACAAAATATTTTAATTTTAGTAAACATTATAAAACTTGACTTTAAAGTTAAATTATTTTTGTTATAATTAATGCGTGATAAATATGAATAAAACTCTCATTTCTTTTGATACATTTAAAGACTTACTTTCTTCCTAATAACTATAATGAAAATATGTTTAATGAAGGCGGGTTTATAAATAACAAATACAATTCTTTCAAAAAGACTGGAATTATATCTCAAATTTTTGAAGACCATTAGGATTCCGTTTATGCCGAAAACAAAAATATGATTGATAAATTTAGACCTAATGCCAGTAAAGAAATTGCTAAGGTTATTAATTGTCACAACAAATCCCTTGGTTGTGATGCTTTTGAAGGCCCTAAATGTCATGACATTTATTTCTAAGTTATACTTGTAAATCTCGCTTTTGTTCTTCGTGTGGTTACAAATATAAGCTAGTTAGAGTAGAAAATATTTTAGAAACTGCTTATCGTGTTCAACATAGGCAACTTGTTTTTACCATTCCTCAAGAATTGAGAAAATACTTTTTCTTTCCTTTTGAAGAACGAACTGATTTACTTTTTCAAGCTGTTAAAGAGACTATTTATTCTATTTTAAATGATGTCTATCGTTCTAATAAAAAAACATCTAAAAAGAAGAAGTACTGCAAAAACAGAAATATTAAATTTACGCCTGGCTTCTTTTCATTTCTTCATACCTTTGGAAGAGATATCAAATGGAACCCTCACATTCACGTTTTGATTGCTGAAATGAAAATTGGCAGTGATGACTCCATTAAAAAGTGGGATTACTTTAACTTTGATGATCTATCAAAGAGATTTCAAAAAATATTAATTGATTTACTTACTGAACTAGGTCCAAATGTTTTTTCAAATTGGGAAAGACAAAAAGCTTTTTACAAACATAAAAACGGATTTTATGTTTATGCCGAAAAGAATAAGTTTGACAATTTAAAAGACGGTATTGAATACATTACCAGATATTGTGGTCGTGCTCCAATAAGTAAAAACAGAATTATTAACTATGACGGCAATAATGTAACTTTTTGGTATAACGACCACAAAGACGAATCATATCATGAAATAACATGCACTGCCAAAGAATTTATTATGATGCTTTTAAGCCATCTTCTTCCTTCAAACTACAAAATAATAAGATATTATGGTTTTTATAGAAAAAAACTAATGTTCATGATAAAATAAAACTGCTAGTTGACAAAGTAAAAGTTAAATATAGAAGAAGTCTGTTAAAATTAGAAACATCAATTTTAAAAAATTTTAACATAAATCCTTTTAAATGCAAGCATTGTGATGAAAAGCTTAAATATCTAGCAACTATAACATAAATGAAGGTTATTAAATTGTTTGGCTCTGAAAATCAAACTTATTTAAAACACCAATTGAAGTAGTTTTTAAATTTGAAGAAGAGGAAAAGGGCCTATTTCAACACCACCATACACAATATGTGTCTAATGTAAATACGGTAAATGTGTCCCATTACATTACAAATAAAAGTGTGACTATCATCACAAGTATAATGAATAAAAATATAAGCAAAATTTTCAAAAATGCAGACTTCATTCGTAATTTTTCTGTGCAATAAATTAACTAATTTACGGTTGAAATTCCTATTATAAAAAAATACCCGAAGGTATTTTAAAATGAATCAATGTTTAATTTAACTTTACCAGTTTTTAAGATGTAAGCATGAGCTTGGACTAAAGTACGAATTGCATTAGCCATTTTACCACCCTTACCGATTACAGTACCACGGTCTTTTTCACAGACGATAACTTCTAAGATAATAGAGTCTTCTTCGCCCCCAAAAGATGATACTTTAACTAGTTCTGGTTCGCTAACAATTGATTTTACTAAGTATTCAGTGAATTCTACTAACTCCATAGAATGACTTACGCTTTCTTTTTGGTTTTTGAATCAGCATATTTTTTCATAATGCCAGATTCAGTTAAGATACTTCTTACAGTATCAGTTGGTTGAGCACCATTATTTAACCAAGTTAGAGCTTTTTCTTCGTCTACTTTGATTTCAGTTGGGTTCTTTAATGGGTTATAGGTACCAACAGTTTCGATAAATCTACCATCTCTTGGACTTCTTGCATCAGCAGCAACAATTCTATAGAAAGGTTTTTGCTTACTTCCCATTCTTTTTAATCTTAATTTTACAGCCATTTTCATAACCTCCGTTTCTTTCAATATCTATATATTAGCATACCTTAAAGGTACTGTCAACTATTTTTGGTTAACACATAAAAAGACATATTACTATGCCTTATTTTAAATAATCTTCGTTTACTTTATCTATTTCTTCTAAAGGTGGGTCATCTTCTAATACTTCGTAATCATCATCTAATGTTTCTACTGGTACTTTGATTTTGGTATTACCAACTATTTCAATACCTAATTCTTTATCAATACTTAAATTAACAACGCCATTATCAATTTTAACATCTGCAACGGTTGGTTGTTTTAAACTCTTTACTAGGACTTCTGGTCTACTATCTAGGGAATTAAGACTCTTCATATGCATGGTATCACTATAATTATATTTTTTAGTACTTACTGCGGTTTTAGAATCATTATCATAGGAATACCAAACATTAACGTCAAAAGAACCATTAACAATAATTGAGTCTCCAACACTGGTACCATTGAAGGTATTATTTATTACCCAACATCCTAAAATAGTATTAGGTATTTCTTCTGGTTCTAAGGTATATTTATTAGAAGTTGACTTTTTACCTTTAGCAATTACTGCTTTTGTAACGATTTCTTTATATTCGGCCATAAACACTCTCCTCAACATAATTTATGCACTTTATTAGTATTTCTTGACTAAATTATAATTTTTTTCTATACTTTTCTTAGGGTGATAAGAATGGATTGTTTATTTTGTAAAATGATTAAGGGAGAAGTTCCTTGTAAAAAGATATATGAAGATGATTTAGTTATTGGGATTTTAGATTTATATCCTGATAGTGATGGGCATACGTTGATTATTCCTAAAGAGCATTATGAAGATTTAACTAAGATACCGAATGAATTGCTTATTCATATTAATGATGTGGTTAAAGAGATTATGCCTACTTTAATGGATAAAATGAAGGCAAAGAGTTTTTCAACTAGAGTAAATTATGGGGAGTCTCAAGCAATTAAGCATTATCATATGCATTTACTTCCTAATTATCATATGAAACCAGTAACTATTAAGCAAGATGAAGCATATGAGATTTTAAAGGATGTTTTTAAGAGCGATTAGCTCTTTTTTTAATCTAATTCAAGAAAAAAAGCCTAAATTCCATTATGTTTGGAATTTAGGCTTTTGTGGTGGTCGGCTACTGCCGACTAACCATCAGTCGCCCTTCGCCTGTAATCAGAGGGCTTTGGGCTCCTTTCGTTTTCTTATTTTTCTTTTCTTTATCTATTCTTGTTCGTTTATGAGCTTTACTCTTAGAAAGTGCCGCTTTGTGGCTGCTAAAGGGCCACAAAGACAACTCGGAAGGAATCGTTACTGTAGCTACCGCCATAGTCGTAGTGGAAGCTGAACACACCAGAACCAGTGTCATTGTAGGAATTGCCCCCACGTACCACCCAAGGGTTAGAAGCGTCGACAGAATAATTACTATCTTGATATCAAGCATTTCTGCCTGCGGATTTAGTTTTTACCGTTTCTTTTGTCGCATCTCCTAAATGATATTTTGTAAAATCACTTTCTGAATTAATTCCAGTATATTTATCATAATATTTGGCTTCAGGCATTGAACTAAATCCTGCACCACTTATTGTATCGTTATAGTTACCCATAACATATTCATAAGCCCCACCAGACATATCATAGATTCCATAAATATTACCTGTAGTTGAAGCATTTACACCCGTTGCTGTATTCCATGCATTGCTTGTTGAGTCAAAACTTGCACTTACACTTGATCCAGCATATCCAGTAGTATATGTTGAACTATTATTTATCCATACTTCACAACCTGAAGCTATACAAGTTGAAGCATTGGTATATCTTCCATATATTGATGATGATAGATATGCTACAGCTCCCCACTCCATATTCTTCATCATATGAGAATCATCATTTGTTGATGTGCCATATGTACTGGCTAATGTCGTTGTCATTAATCTTGATGTATTAAATTGAGCACTTACATTCATACTTGTTAATGGACTTGCATTTGGCACAATTTTAGGTAATGAAGAGGTATTTGAAGTTTCAAACTTTCCTACCCAGATGCCTGCTAATTCTTTATCACCAAAAGTGAAAGCTGGATGTGTTAACCATTCACCATTTTTAGTACCAGTTGACTTAGCTGTAGTTTCACTTTCAAAAGTTATATTTATTGCTTGTTCTACACTAGTTCCATCTTCAGCATCAAATAATTGATATTTATATCTTGGAATATAAACATACATCTGCATTATTTCATCCATTGAAATAGTCTTACCCACAGCACTTGCTAATACTTTATTGTTACTATCAAAATATTTAGATTTAACTGTACTATCAGCACAGTTAACTAAGACAGCATTCGCCCACTCATGATTAGAATAGTCATACCATTCACTATTAGTATCAGCAACTACGGCATTACCAGAAGCATCAAACTTAACAGGAATCATACCTTGGGCTAACTCAACATCGATATCTAAAGGTTCACTATACTCTTTAGTTTCATTAATAGTTACCTTAGTACTAAATGATACACCTTGATTATCATCTTGATTCTCATCTTTATCTAAGAATGTAATAGTTAAAGTATAAGTATGTGTCTTACCAGCATCAATAGCATAATTACTTACCATAGCATCATTAGTACTAGGCACCTGTTTTTGAGCAACATTCTTACCACCATCACTACTAGTTAAAGTATATACTAAATCAGTTTTATCTACAAACTTATTAGATAACTCGCTAAAATAAATAGTATAGTTAGTACTAACATTTCCTGTATTTTTTACAGTAAATGTTTTAGAAACTGAGTTACCTGGTACAGCATTAGCTAAATTAATGTCATCTCCATCTTTGTACTCTAAAGCCATAACACCATTAGTAACAACTACATTATTAGTATCTTTATTACCAGATACATTAGCAACAAAGTAAGCATAAGATGTAGCTACTACTATACTTACTAACAACAAAACCCCAACAATTGATAAAATTATTATTTTCTTATCTTTCATCATATAACCTCTTTTCCACTATTTTAAACAAAATAAATAATTTTATTACACATGACTTATGATGTCATATGCTTGCAATATCATAATAACACAAATTATCATGTTTGAAAATAATAATTTTCAAAAAAAGTCTATTTCCACTAAACCTTAATAAAATAAAAATAAAGAACAATTTTGTCCATTAAAAAAGAATCTATCTTACTTGATAAATTCTTCAATCTCTTCTTTAGACATAAATCCAATGTTTTTCTTTACTTCAACACCATCTTTAAAAAGAATTAGAGTTGGAATTGACATAATACCATATTCACGAGCAATCTCAGGGTATTCGTCAGTATTAACTTTTAAAATATTAAAGTCAACATCTTCTAGAACACGGCCCATCATTTTACATGGTCCACACCATTCGGCAAAAAAATCTACTAGAATAGTGCCATTTTTAATCTCATCATGGAAATTATCTTCTTTTAAATATTTAATCATTATTTTGCCTCACTTTCATATTTTTTGATTATTTCTTCAGCCCCAGAAATCTTAATTTTATCTTTATCTACTAGCTCTTTAGCAGAATCTGGACTTATGACATGATATTTAAGTAAAATTTCAAAGGCATTCTTATTATACTCAGCAGAGTTATTTTTATAAATATCTTTTAATGAAATAATCTCTCTAATTGCCATTTCTTCGTCTTTTATTGCGTCTTTTAAGATTGGGGTATTCATTAAGATTTTATTAGCAACGACTGATTCTTCAATCATGGGGTTTAAATTACTAAAATTACTTAGAATGAATAATGCCACAAAGATTATGATGTAATATTCAATGAACCCGAATATAAGTCCTAGAATTTTAGAAAATAAACCAAAGACAATCGTTAGGTTAAGGAGTTTTTCAATGATACCGGTGGCAAAGAGTACAACTTTAAGAAGAACTTCTAAGACTGAAAATACAATAAAGAATGATATTGCTTCATAAATTATGATATTTAAGACAGTAACACCTGCTAGAGCTCCAGAAAAATTAAAAAATGGAAAATGCATGTACATAAACTGAGAAATCGGATCTTTTAAAGCCATGGCTAGGAATATTACTAAAAGAGTTCCAAAGAAGGAAACAGCACTTTTAATTACCCCCTTTTTAAAGCCAATAACAGCGCCAAAGATTAACAAGATTATGGTAATGCTATCTATTATTGTAATCATATTATTACTTCCTTTCTATATTAAGTATATAATATTTTTGGAAATATTAAAAGTAATTTTGCTTGACATGAGTGTTTATTTACTTATTTAAATGGGTTGCGATAAATCTTAATCTATGGTATCTTAAACATGTGAAAGAAGTTGGAATTATGGTTGTTGTTTTTAAAGCTAGTGAAAATGTTAAAAAGAAGTTAATTGAATATTATGAGCCTTATAGGAAGGCTAAGACGCCACCCTATGCGGTTTTTCAAGCCCAGGATTTTGATACGGTAGTAACGTTATATGAATCAGGAAAAGTTATGTTTCAAGGTGCTGATGCCGATATGGCAGCTTCAATTTGGATTGAACAAGAAAGAGTTTTAAATAATAGAATAATTTCTTTAGATGGAAAAGATAAAAGTAAAAAAGATAAAGAAGATGTAAAGAAGTTTTATAATATGAGTACTATTGGTTCTGATGAAGTTGGAACGGGAGACTATTTTGGACCAATTGTTGTTAGTGCAACTTATGTTTCAAAAGAAAATATTCCTTTTTTAATTGATTTGGGAGTTAGAGATTCAAAGAAGTTAACTGATGAAAAAATGATAGAGATTGCCCCAAAGATTATTGAAAAAATTCCTTATGTAACATTTATTTTAGATAATTCTTCTTATAATAAACTTAGTGATACTGATAAAAATATGAATAAGATTAAGGCGGTTTTACATAATAAGGTTTTAGTTAATTTAATTAAGAAGGGACCTTTTGATTATGAGAAAATTGTTATCGATCAGTTTGTCTACCCTAAGAAGTTTTATGAGCATATAAGTAGAGCTCCCGAAAAGATTACGAATGTGACTTTTTTAACTAAAGCTGAGGATCAAGTTATGAGTGTTGCGGCCGCTTCAATTATTAGTCGTTATATATTCTTGAGTGAAATGAAGAAAATGAGTGAAAAGTTAGGTAAGACAGTGCCACTGGGAGCTTCTAATGTAGTTGATGATTTTGCTTGTGAAATGGTTAAAAAATATGGAATGAATGTTTTAACATCTTGTACTAAGTTAAACTTTAAGAATACAGAAAAAGTTAAGAATTTGCTTTCTTAACTTTTTTTAATTACCTAAAATGAACATTTCTAGAGCTAGATATTTATCAATTTTACCGCTTTTGATTTTATAATCATAATCGCAGATAGTAAGTAGTTTATCTTCTAAGTCTTTTTTAGTAAAACTAAAAGCATTTTTCATAAGTTTATCTAACTGCCAATCAGGAATATGAAGTAAAGACATCATTTTCATACGTGATGTATTTTTAGTATATAATTCCATGGTTAATAGCATAAGACGATATTCACGAGCAATTAGATTAAATAAAGCTAAAGGTTCTACTTTTTGAATTTTAAAATCTTTTAACATTTTATTAATGGTATTTAAATCATTTCTAACTACGGCATCAACGAATTTAAAATTGTTATCTTCTAAGGACATTGAGGTTAAGTTATGAACAGCAGCAGTTTCAATATTACAAGGATTATTATAGTATAAGAAGATTTTTTCTATGGTATTATAAGCCATATCATAGTTATTTAAAGAGGCATTGGTAATAAATGTGGCATCATCTATTTTTAAGGTGTAGCCACTTTTTTTAGCTAAGTCTACTATCCTACTAGTTATTTCTTTAGCGTATAGAGGTTTCATAACATTATAATGATATTTTTCTTTAATAATTTTGCTAATTTTTTTTCTTTCGTCAACAGTTTCACAAGTAAAAATTAAGGTTGTTAGATCATTAGGGTGTTCTAGATAGTCTTCTAATACTTTAGTATCTATTCCCTTGTCTTGAAAAAATGTGGCATTTTTGATAACAAGAATTTTTTCACTACTAAAAAGATCAGTGTAATTAGCTTCAGTAATTATTTCTTCTAAGGTAGTTTTATTAAAATCAATATTTTGATATTCTTTATTACCTACGATTTTATTTATTTCATCATCAATTAAATGGTAACTATTGCTTGCTATTAAGTAAATCATATTTTCTTCACCTAAGGTTATTTTATCATACAAAGCCAAAAGAAAAAAGAAGTATTGCTTCCTTTTTCCATCTATATAAACATTATATAATGTATTATATTATATGCTTAATTTCTAGTTCTTTGACTACTTCCAAAATTTTTATCAACATTTGCAAAATATTGACACAAATCAGTTTTTAGAATATCTTCAAAGCTTTTACTATTTTTCATGCCATTTTCAATGATTGCTATGATATCTTCAGATCTAACGAAACCGATATCTTTAAACCAATTTATTCCAGTTTCAATATTTTTTGAACTTGTTTTATCTTTTGCATAAATAACTGATATAGCTCGAACAAAATACTCGCAAAACATTGAATTTATATTTTGATAAACTTTAGGTAAGCCGTTTTCTATTGCCTCTTGAAATAAATATTCTTTATTTGGAATAAGTTCAAAATTTTTATCTACTGTAGGATTAACAAAATAATGAGCATATTCATGGTATAAATTAACTATTATAGATTCTCTTTTGTGTTCTAAGATACTTAAGTCTTCTCCAATTCCCTTGACCCAAAATACGCCATGATCGTCTGATGATGAAAAGCCACCATTAGCTAACATAGTTATTTTATAATCAAAAGCCACATTCTCTGGAACATTAAATAATAATGAAAACTCATTTTTTACTTTTGGCTCATTAAATTGATACAGATTATTAAACAAACTGCTAATTTTAATTAAAAATGAAGAATATTTTTGGAAAACTTGTTCAATATTTTCAGCATCATAAATTTTCTTTACTAAGGCTGCAAAATCATTGGCATTTTTTGTAGAGAAAGTATCTGGTTCACAGTTTCCTTTGTAATTAAATTCATTATCAAAGCAAAGATATAAATTAGTATAGCTGCCACAATTTTCATTATCTAAAATATAACTTTTTAATTCAGGATATTTTTTTAAATCAATTTTTTCTAATAGTTCGTTAACATATGGAAGATCATTGTATTCAACAAAATCAATATCTTCAGCTTCTTCTTTAGTAATAGTTTTATCTTTTAATTTAACGGCTAAAGCTAATGCTTCTAATAATTCTATTCTTTTATCAAACATAAACAGTTCACCTCTAATTCTTAATTTCTACTTCTTTGGCTACTTCCAAAATTTTTATCAACATTCGCGAAATATTGGCATAAATCTGTTTTTAGAATATCTTCAAAGCTTTTACTATTTTTCATGCCATTTTCAATGATTTCCACTATATCTTCGATTCTAACAAAGCCAATTTCTTTACCATATTCAATTTCTTTGTCTATGCTCTTTTGACTCACTTTATCTTTAGTATAAATAATTGATAAAGCTCTAACAAAGTATTCATAAAAAATTGTTATTATTTTTTGATAAGGTACAGGAAGACCGTTTACTAGTGATTCTTGAAATAAGTATTCTTTATTGGGGATAAGCTCAAAATTTTTATCTACTATAGGATTAGCAAAATGATGAGCAAATTCGTGATATATAGTGATTAAAATAGACTCTCTTCTATTTTTTAAAACATCTAGATTAGCACCAATACCTTTAACACAAGCTAGTTCATTGCCCTTTGTTGACGAAAATCCTCCATTAGCTAATATAGTAATTTTAGAATCAAAAGTTACATCTTCTGGCACATCAAATAGTAATGAATATTCTTCTCTTACTTTTTGTTTATCAAACTTGTATAGATCGTTATAAACTCTACTTATCTTAGTTAAAAATGGATTATATTTAACAAAAATCTGTTCAATATTTTCAGTATCATAAATCTTCTTAACTAAGTTGGCAAAATCACTAATATTTTTGGAACTAAATGCTTTAACCTTACAATTACCTTCATAATTAAATTCATCATCAAAATATAGATGCAATTCTGTGTACACACTGCAATCATTTATGTCTAGTACATAACTTGTTAATTCAGGATATTTTTTTAAATCAATTTTTTCTAGTAACTCGTTAACATACGGAAGATCATTGTATTCAACAAAATCAATACCTTCTGCTTCTTCTATAGTAATGCTTTTGTCTTTTAGTTTAACCGCTAGAGCTAATGCTTCTAATAATTCTATTCTTTTATCAAACATAAACAGTTCACCTCTAATTCTTAATTTCTACTTCTTTGGCTACTTCCAAAATTTTTATCAACATTCGCGAAATATTGGCATAAATCTGTTTTTAGAATATCTTCAAAATTTTTATTATTTTTCATGCCATTTTCAATGATTGTTATGATATCTTCAACTCTAACAAAACCAATAGAGCTAAACCAATTTATATCATTTTTAAGTCCTTCATCACTAACTTTGCCTTTAGCATAAACAATTGATAAGGCTCTAACAAAAGATTCATATAATACAGAATTTATATTTTGATAAGTCTTAGGCAGATTATTATCAATAGCCTCTTGTAGTAAAAAGTCTTTGTTAGGAATAATTGAGATATTTTTATCTACTATTGGATTAACAAAATAATGAGCAAATTCATGATATAAGTTAACTATAGAGTACTCTTTTTTATACTTTAAGACTTTTAAATTATCCCCAATGCCTTTAATACAAGCTAGTTCATTGCCATTTGAAGTAGAAAAACCACCATTAGCTAATATAGTTATTTTAGAATCAAAAGTCACCTCTTCTGGTACATTAAATAATAATGAATACTCTTCTCTTATTTTTTGCTTATCAAATTTATAAATATCATTATAAACTCTACTTATTTTGATTGAAAGTTGATAATATTTTGCAAAAACTTGTTCAATATTTTCACTATCATAAATTTTCTTAACTAAGTTGGTAAAATCACTAATATTTTTTGAACCAAAAACCTCTAAATCACAATTATCTTTATAATTAAATTCATTATCAAAGTAAAGATATAAATTAGTGTAATAAGCACAATCTTTTATATCTAAAATATAGCTTTTTAATTCAGGGTATTTTTCTACATCAATTTTTCCTAGTAGCTCATTAACATATGGAATATCATTGTATTCAACAAAATCAATACTTTCTGCAGCTTCTTTTGAAACTGTTTTATCTTTTAATTTAACGGCTAGAGCTAGTCCTTCTAATAGTTCGATTCTTTTATCAAACATATTCATAAAATAATTCACCTTCTTTTGCTTATGTAGTTGATATTTTACCACAATTATTTATATTTTCAAGCCTTTTTGTCGCTTTTAGTCAACAAAAGAGAATATGCTTACAATATTATTATTTTTACTATTTGTTTTATTACACAAGTTCATATTCTCTAGCAATTATACTAGCATCAGAGCAATATTTAATTACATATTCATTGTCTTGCTTACAAATAATGACTCCTACTGTATCATTTTCTTCAATAGTTTTTATATTTTTATCTATATAATTCATATAAGTCATAATCTGACCAGTATGTTACTTCTTAAGTTCAGTTACTTTTAATTCTACAACTACATAACACTTGTGTTTAATATTATAAAGCAGTAAATCAATATAATTATATCTATCATCTAATTTGATCTTATATTCGTTATCGACAAAAGTAAATCCATTACCTAATTCTTTTAAAAATGTAGGAATGTCCTCAAGTATTAACTTTTGCAGTATTTTTTCAGATATAATTTCTTTTTTATTACTATTTCTAATATGAATAGGATTTTTAACAAAGTCTGTTATTCTTATATCATCCCTACTTTTCAATTTATTTCTTACATCTACTGGTATTCTTTCGTACTCATTAGATTTTATTTCTTAATTGTCTAACATCTAAATTATAGACTTCACATTGATTGACATAATATTCTATTTTATTTATATCATCAAATGATAACATTTCATACCAATGACTCCATGTTAACTTTCCCGACATTGTCGGGACTTTTTCAATTATTATATAAAATTGTTTGATTTTATATAATAATGATGGCGTATATTTTTTACCAAATTTATTTGTTAATCTTTTAGAATAGTCTTTTATTACATTTTTTCCATACTTAGTATCTACATTTTTAAGTAGTTTTCCAACTTCTAAATATGTTTTTATTTTTTCCTTTGCTTTTGAATAATCTTTTATATTTTGACATATTTCATGATTTAATATCTTGTTTTCTATTTGGCAATATGTTTTATCTATTTCTTCTATCATATCTACTCCTTTCTATGGACTATAAGTCTCAATTTTAAATTTATTATTTTCAATTTTAACTAAAATACGACCGTCGATATCAGTTATATATATTTTAGAATATTCTAAAGTACTTAGTACTTCCTTATTAGGATGACCATAAGAATTATCTGAATTTAAATACTCAATTTGACTTTTTATGATTTTTTTCTTTATTTTTTCCAACTTAATTAAATCTCTCAACTCTTCAACATTTTTAAATATGTTATCACATCCTATAAATGTTATATCATACTAATTCATATTCTCTAGCAATTATTCTATCATCAGAACAATATTTAATTACATACTCATTGTCTTGCTTACAAATAATAATACCAACTGTATCATTTTCTTCTACTGTTTTTATATTTTTATCAATATAATTCATATAAGTCATAATTTGACCTGTATGTTCTTTCTTAAGTTCAGTAACCTTTAATTCTACTACTACATAACACTTGTATTTAATATTATATAAAAGTAGATCTATATAGTTGTATCTATTACCTAATTTAATTGGATATTCACTTTTTATAAAAGTAAACCCTATTCCTAATTCTTCTAAAAAGTCTTCAATATCTTCTAGAATTAGTTTTTGTAATATTTTTTCTGATAATATATCATATTTATTATTATTCTTAATCTTAATTGGATTCTTTACAAAGTCAACTACATTTTGTTTGTCTTGATTTAGCAATTTATTTTTTGTAAATTCAGGAAGCCTTTCATATTCATTAGACTTTATCTTTTTTCTTAACTGCCTTATTGATAAATTATTTAATTCAGCTATTTTAACATAGTATTGAAATTTATTATCATCAAACCAAAGAATTTCACAATAGTGACTCCAACTTAATTTGGCAGACACTGTCTGCCACTTCTGAGATACTTTATAAAACTGCCTCATATTTCTTAAATTTCTTTGACTATATCCTGAGCCAAACTCTTCAGTTAATTTTATTGAATACTCTTTAATAATACTTTCTCCATATTGATTACCCGCAGCTAGTAATAACTTACCGACATTATAGTAAGTATTTAAATCACTTTTATTAATTGAATAACTTTTAACTTTTCTATTTATTTCATTATTTATTAATTCATTTTTAATTTCATTATAATAGTTCATATTACTCCTTTCTATGGACTACATGTCTTAATCTTTAATTTATTATTCTTAATCTTAAACATAATACTACCATCTTGATCTGTTCTATATATTTTTGAATCTTTTAAATTTTCTAATACTTCTTTATTGGGATGACCGTATCTGTTGTTTTTGCCAACACTTATAATACTATACTTTGGGTTAGTCTTCGTAATAAATTCTTTACTAGAAGATGTCTTAGAACCATGATGACCTATTTTTAAAAAGTCAATATCTTTTAGGTTATATTTACTTAGTAAGTCTTGTTCTACAACCGTACTAGCGTCCCCCATAAATAGAAATTTAATTTCATTATATTTTAGATAAATTACGTTAGAATTATCATTTTCGTTATCATATTTACCACTATTTAAGAAATATAATTTAATGGGGGATATATCTAGTTGGTTAATACATTTAGAATATTTTATATGTTTCTTATCTAAAAGAGTTATTAATTCTTGTTCTAACTCATTAAGAGATCCACAATTTAAAATGACATCCCCTACTTTGAAATTATTAACTAAGTTGATGCTTTCGCCCATATGATCGTAGTCGCCATGGGTAGTAATTAAGGTATTTATCTTACTTATATTAATGCTTTTTAAGAAAGTTATAACGTTATTGCTTACATGATATTCGTTTGGTGGAAATTCGTTATAACTAACACTTTTCTTACCTCCGGTATCAATTAATGTTGCTTTTCTACTTTGAGGGCTTATAAGTACAATGGAATCCCCTTGCCCAACATCAAGATAATATACATAAAAATTATTATCAAAGTTAAAAGATAATTTATACCCAAGTAATAAAATTATTAGAAAAATAACACATCTTTTTTTCTTGGCTTTAAAAATAAGATAAATAATAAAGTAATAGCTAATAATTAGAAACCAAGGCATTTTAGGGAGAATGATTTTAAACCAAGTAATACTGCTTAAAATAGTCGAAATAGTCTCTAAAATAGTAAGAAAAAACTTTAAAATAGGATGGAAGAATGGTAATATTAGAGTTATTAAACTTAAGGGATAGATAATTGTGCTAACTAAGGGAACGATTACGATATTAGCAAGGATAGAAAGAAAATTATATTCATAGAAATTATTAATGGTAATTGGTAAGGAGAATAAAAGCGCTATTAAGCTAACCCGAAGAAGTGCTAGTACTTTGTTAGAGGTCTTTAAGTAATCACTAAAAAGGATAAGACCAAAGGATGTTAGGCTAGAATATAGAAAGCCAATATCTAAAATGAAGAACGGATTTAGAAGTAAGATTAACACTATGACATAGATAAAAATTCTAGTGGTTCTGATACCTAGTTTCAATCTTTTATTAAGATATAAAAGTAAGTATAAGGTAAATGCTCTAACTACGGAGGCCGTAAAGGAAACTAAGAAAGTATAACCTAGTAAGAATAATAAAATAATTGGATAAGCTTGATTATCTTTAAGATGGATCTTTTTAAGAAGAAAAAGAAGGATACTAGAAAATAAAGAAATATGCATACCTGATATAGCAAATAAATGGGTTATGCCATTGTTTTGATAGGTTTTAAAAACTTCTTCGTCTATTTCGCTTTTACTCCCAAGAACGAAGGCTTTAATATAGCCAGTATCATCTATACTTTCAATTCTTTTAGAAAGCCAGTGTTTGAACTGATAATAAAAGTTAGAATTATCCCCTACTATTTCTAAGGCATCAGCTTTAAAAGTATAATATATTTTCTTACTCTTAAGATACTTTTTATAATTGAAAGTATTAGGAATTGTGTTATTACTTGGTTGGTTTAAAGTACCATGAGCAGTTATTATAATTCCTTCGTACAAAGTATCATTTAACTTATTTAACTCGTCATAAGTATCAACGTAGTAGTTTAAAATTATGTTTTCTTTACTCTTTAGTTCTAGAGTTATTTTGTTATTGGTTACTTTTTTAGATTTAATTAGACCCGTTATTTCTTCTTCATTAGAAAATTTAGAATTATCGTTTTTAAAAAATACTTGATACCAAGTTAAGATAAAAACTAGAAATATAAGACTTAGGAAAAATGTTTTAGATACAAATATTGTCTTTAATTTTTTCATATGCTGCCTCGCCTATTCCCGATACTTTTTTCAAGTCTTCTAAAGTTTTAAAGTTACCATTTTTAGTACGATATTCTAATATTGCTTGAGCTTTAGATTCGCCAATGCCATTTAAGGTTGTAAGTTCCTTTAAGGTAGCGGTGTTAATGTTTACTTTGGTACTGGTATTAGTAGTTTCATTTGATGTTGCATTAGAACTTGGGCTATCTTCAAAACCGACACTGTTAGATTTATCAACTAAGGCATCGTTAACAGTCGATTTAGTTACTTCTTCTTTTTTAGGAATGTAGATGACCATTTCATTAGTAAGGCTTTTACTTAGGTTAACATTAGTTGTATCAGCTTTTGAAGTTAGACCACCCGCTTTTTTTATCGCGTCATTAACAATTGAGTCCTTAGCTAATTCATAAACTCCAGCTTTTTTGACCATGCCTTTAACATCAACTCTTATTGTTTCTTTAGATTCTGTTACTTGGGGTTCTTCTATTGTATTAGAGATAAGTTCTTTACTATTAGATAGGGTCTCTTTCATAGCACTAGAAGTATTATCTAACTTTTTAAAATTAAGACCAATAATTAGATTAAGAATACTTAAAATAATAACAATAAAAGTTAAAATATTTTTCTTAAGATAGTCAAAAATTAAGGCAAAATAAAAATCCATGTTTTCACCTCCCTTCAATAATATATATTACCGGTAGGTCACGGATTTTCTTTTAAATTGCGGAAATTTTTTCTTTTATACGTGTATTTTGGGTTTCAATTGACACTCTTTGACATATGCTTAACATGATAACCTCGTTAAGTGTAAAGGAACCACCATAGCTAAAGAATGGTAAAGGAACACCCGTTAGAGGGATAAGAGCTAGGACACCCATGAGGTTGATTAAGATATGCAAAAGTAAGTAGATAAATGTACCATAGGCTAAAATGGAGTTACGAACGTTGGTGGATGCCTTGGCAATTAGCAAGATACGATATAAGATAAAGGCATAGCCGATTATGATAAATATGCCAACGATAAGGCCTAATTCTTCGATAATTATAGGAAAGATAAAGTCAGTATGGGCTTCGGGTAAGTAAAGATATTTTTGGGTGGAATTACCAAAGCCTAAACCGAATAAGCCCCCGTTTTTAATGGCAATAAAGCCATTGCACACTTGGTACCCTGTAGATTCTGTATATCTAGAACAAGGATTTTGGAATTGAAGTCTTTTAATCTGGTATTCGTTAAATACTTTGTCACTAAATAAGACAAGGACAAATGCCCCCACTACTCCACAGATGCCTAAAAATTTTAAACATTGGTTCTTGATGTTCTTAGGCATTGGAATGGCAAAAAAGACACCAAAGGCAATACCGGTAATGATTAAGGCGGTTCCAAGGTCCGGTTGCAATAAGACAAGACCGGCAGCTACACCACATAATACCAAGGGAGCAATATATTTTAAATAGTTTTTTTCTTTATTGGCTATGAGTTTGTTATAGACGACCGCTAGATAAATAATTGATATCGTTTTAGCAAACTCCGCTGGTTGTAAGTTAAAGAAACCTAAGTCATACCATCCCTTAGTACCATTGGCGATTTTTCCAGATACATAAAGACCAACTAAGGACGCTAAGATACCAAACATGGCTAAGCTCGAAAAATAACGATATTTACTCGTTGGTATCTTAAGAAAAATGATACTTATTATGAAGCTGACACCTAGTATTAAAAGCTGTCTTACAAAATAATAGTTCGAAGGAACATCTTGTTTTAAGAAAGTTAAGATAGAAGAAGCACTATAAATCATTATGGAACCTAAAATAAGATATAAAACTGTAAGAGTTAATAACCATAAATCCATTTTAGCTAATATTTTCTTCATATCTTCCACCTATCATAAATATATCATATATTGGTTAATAATATAGTATTTTTTGTGGTTAAGGCTTTTTTTATTGTCAAAAAGGTGTCTAGATTAATAAAATATATTAGAAAGATAAAAGGAGGTTTATATATGTATTATTATGGTAATAATGCTTACTATGGCAACTATGGATATCAAAACCCATGCTGTGGTACTTATGTAGGTCAAACTTATGGTAATGGTATTGGCGCTGCTATTTGGATTGTTTTATTCATTTTATTAGTAATCATAATTGGTGCTGGCTGGAGCTGGGGCAATAACAATAATCGTTAGGAAGATTTTTCTTCCTTTTTTTAGTTCTTTGTGGTAAAATATTGTCGCAAAGGGGCGGTATTTATGGAATTACCTAAAATAAAAATATTAGATGAAAAAAATAAAGTCTTACGTAAAGTAAGTAAGGACGTAACTTTTCCATTAGATGAAACTGATAGAAAGAACATTGAAGATATGTTAAATTATCTTAAGATGTCGCAAATTGAGGAATATAGTAATAAGTATGATTTACGTCCTGGTATGGGTCTTTCGTATGTGCAAATTGGGGTTTTGAAAAGAATTTTTGTTATTGTTGATGAATATGAACCAGGAAAGTTTCAAAATTATATCGTTATTAACCCTAAAATAAAATCACAAAGTGAAGAGTTAATATATGTTGGTGAGGGCGAAGGATGTTTATCAATTAATAGACCAGTTGAGGGAATTGTTCCTAGACATGCTAGAATGACAGTTGAAGCACAGGATATGGATGGCAATAAGACTAGTATTAGGGTACGTGAAGATTTAGCAGTAGCGTTCCAACACGAGATTGACCATTTAAATGGTATTTTGTTTATTGACCACATTGACCCAAGAGACCCTTACAAAAATCAAGAAAACATGAGGGAGATATAATATGAAAAATAAGTTAACTAAAGAAGATATTCAAAAGCGCATTAATATTTTAAAAGTAGGAATAATGTCATCAAATATTAGTCAAAAACGTCGTGAGCAATTAAAAAAGCGTTTAGACGAATTAGTATTTGTCGCTAGTTCTTCAAATAATTTGGATGTTATTGATAAAGTTGTTCGAAAGTTAGAAATGTCTTTAGATCTTTCGATAGTCGAATTTTATCGCAAGAATACTCATAATAAGAATGCAACTTTAGAAGACGTAAAAAAATCTAGATAAGTTAATATCTAGGTTTTTATTTGGTTAATTTTCTAGTTAGATAACTTTCAAGAAGCTCGTCTACTACCCTATTTAGATAGGCTTCATCATTATCTTTTTGAGATACAAATTTAACATTTGAAGATAGACCATATAAGTTTTGAATTTCTTCTTGTTCTTCTTGATTTTGAACAACGATTGAAGCCCTTTCTAATTTTAAATGTTTAGTTTGAGAAGGCAGTGATGATCTCTTGCCTTTTAGTAAGTTTAAGATTGTAGTATCAGCAAAGTTATTTCCTTCAATATAATTTCCGGCAATGGCATCAACGTCAATTATAGCATTCTTACTACCAGTAAAGTCATTATCTAAAATTCTTATATCTTTAAACATTCCATCATCGCCAATAAATTCAACCCCATTAAAATGACAATGTTCAATAGTTTTATTTCTTAAAGTTTGAGGATTTAAAGAAATATCTTGACCACTAAAGGTAGTTCCTGTTACATAACAATCATCAAATGATGTATTACGTACTAATAAAGCATCAGTTAAATTAGTGTTTATTAATGATTTTTTATAGATTACTTGAGGGTTAACAATAGCGCCATAACTTCCAGTAAAGTCCATATAAGATAAATCACAGCCTTTAAACATTTCACCATTATTTTTACTGAAAAATGTTACACTAGCCATTTTGCCACCGGCTAAGTTTTTTACTGTTTCCGGTATGATTTTGGCTCCAACTGAACCAGTAAAATTAGTATTGACTAATAGAACATCTTTAAATATGTCTTCAGCATATGTACGGGAAGCAAATTTAACTCCTTTTAAAACAGAATTACTTAAATCTTTATAAGCAATAGTTTGAGGATTTATTGTAACATTATGGTACCCAGTAAAATTAACACCAGCGGCTTTAAAGCCAGCAAAGGAAATGTTGCTAAAATCAATGTACTTTAAAACATCGGCTAAAGTTTTACTAAACTCTTTGTAGTCATTACTATCATAATCAAAGATAACATTATCAATATCAATATAGTTATTACTATTTAAAGTGATTAGAAGATTAGGATTTTCTTTGGCTAATTCATTAAGACGATTAGCTAGATGTAATCTTAATTTTTCTAAATCAGCATTGTTCTTCATATTCATAAATTCTACCTACTTTTTCTTTCTTAAAATAAGCATTGGATCATTTTCATCAATAAATTTACTAAGCTCTTGGTTGTATTTTACTTCAGTAGTTTTAGCGTCATAATTGTAACCACTATAATCAGTATAACTAACACGAGATAAGGTATCACCTAAAATTTCAATTTTATTAGCACCATGTCCTAGGGAATTAGCAAAGTTTTTACTTAGTTTCATGGTATCCATCATAAGAAATTTAAAGTTTTCGGTCATCCAATAGACTTCACCATGCATACAAACGATAGCAAGACCAGCTTCATTAAATTCAGTAGCATAATCAAAACGATATTTAGCAATATTACCATCTTTTTGAAAGTAACCATATCTTCCCGTATTAAATTTTACTAAAGTATTGCCATCTTTTTTATTAGTAAAAGGTATTTCAACAACTTCATCTTTTCTTTTAATATCATTTATAATTATTTCTTTAGCATCATCTTTAAGAATTGATCTTATATCACTAACAAAATACTCACCATTTTTTAAATTAATTATATAGTTTCTTACCACATGGTCTGGAAATCCATAACAATCATGGGCAACAACACTACTTATTTCTTCTAATTTCATATTTATTTCCTCCTTAGGCTTCTTACAGCCTCTTTGTGTGTGGCATGGCCAACATCTAATTCAGTCTCATCATCATAATATTCTTTTTTTACCGAACCAATTTTTTCTTTATTTAAATTACTTAAATAGCAATAACCATCAAAGTTATTTTTAGTTAATGGTATAAATTCTTCAGTCTTAGGATTTAAGTATTGGAATTTAGTATTTAACCAAGTTATTTTGCCGTCTTTGCACACAACAGCAAGCCCTAGAGCATTGAAGTCCGTAGCAAAGTCAAAGCGAAGATTAGATATTTTATATTTACCATATTCTTTGTAGACATAAGTATAATAACCATTACTTAGTTTTACTAATCGATAGCCAAATTTAGCGACACTAGAAAAGTCAATAACTTCTGGCTTAATTAGCGTATTTGGCTCAACAACTTTGTGAAGCGTTCTAAAGTCTTCGTTATGAGTTACAATGTAATGATAAACATTTAAAGCCCGACGATATTCGATAGATTCGATTTCATTTAAATCAACATAAAACATATTACCACCCCTGTGTCCAAGTATCTTATCATATTATTTTATAAAATGCAAACATTTTTTCATAATAAAAGCCCTTCTTATCATTCAGAAGAGCTATTTTTATCAGCAAGGTAGTTTTCTAAGTATTTATGAAGATTACTAGCAACATTAGAAGGAAGGATTGCTTCTAACTCGGTAATATCGGCTTCGGCCATTTTTTTAACACTGCCAAATTTCTTAATTAGTTCTTTTCTTCTTACGGCCCCTATTCCTTCGATATTATCTAGGATACTTTGAATAGAGCCTTTAGATCTTATTTCACGGTGGTAATTAATGGTAAAGCGGTGAACCTCATCTTGCATACGGGTTAAATAATGGAAGACATTACTGGTTGGATCAAGTTTTATGATACTTAAATCTTCGTTAACTAGTAAGTTGGTGTGATGGTGGTCATCTTTTTTAAGACCTACTATTTTAACATTAAGATTTAGTTGATTTTTAATTTCTAAAGCTGCACGTATTTGGTTTTCTCCCCCATCAACAATGATTAGATCAGGCATTTTAGTTTTATCGACTAAGGCTTTATAATATCTACGATACAAAACTTCTTGCATAGTATGATAATCATCATTAACATCAATACTTACTTTATACTTACGATATTCACTTTTCTTAGGATGTCCTAGAACAAAGACCACCATTCCTGAAACAGCATAGGAACCAAAGAGATTACTATTATCAAATATATCGATACGATTGATAGTTGGCATATTAAGTAACTTAGATAGTTCTTCATTAGCGTTAGTTGTTCTTTCTTCGTCTTTAGCAATTAATTTAAATTTATTTTCAAAACTTATTTTAGCGTTCATGGTAGCCATTTTGAGTAATTCTTTTTTAACACCTTTTTCGGGAACAACAAATTTGGTATCAACCATTTTAGAAAGTAATTCTATGTTAAAGTCTTTACTTAGAATAATTTCTTTAGGTATCTCATGACGAGTATAAAAGTTAGCAATAAATACTTCTAATTCTTCTAATGTTTCGGTAATATTAAAGATTTCATTTTTGTTTCCGACTAATTTGCCATTACGTACGAAGAAGATATTGATTGAAGCATAGGCATCTTTAATGTAGTAACCAATAACATCACGATTGACAAGGTCATGGAGTTCAACACTTTGTTTTTCCGTAATATAGTTAATGTATTCAAGCTCTTGTTTTAGTTCTAGGGCACTTTCAAAGTTTAGATTAGCACTGTAGGTCTTAATTTTTTCTAAGATTTTATCTTTTAAAATTTTATCGTTACCTCTTAGGAAGGAAAGAATTTCACCTTCCATTTGAGTTACTTTTTCGTGATCTAGAGTTTTAGAACAATAACCTAGGCATTCGCCAATATGGTAGTAAAGGCAGACTTCTTTTGGACTACCTTCGCATTTTTTTAAAGGATACAAACGGTTAAGCAAGTTAACTATTCTACGGGCGGCATAGGCATTAGGGTATGGGCCAAATAACTGACGATTACTTTGCTTTTTTATGGTTAGATAACGGGATATTTTTAACCTTGGATAAGGTTTAGAAATGTATTCAATATAGGGATAACTTTTATCGTCTCTAAGCATGATGTTATACTTAGGGTCATATTTTTTGATTAGGTTTATCTCAATTAGGAAGGCTTCAGTTTCACTGGTTGCAACAATGTAAGTAAAGTCTCTAATGTCATTAACGAGTTTTTTCGTCTTACCAGTTTGTTCACGATTGAAGTATGAAGAGACTCGGCGGTGTAAGTTTTTGGCTTTGCCCACATAGATAATGGTGCCAAACTCATCTAGCATTTGATATGAGCCTGGAAGGTTTGGGACAAGGGCTAATTTTTCTTTGATTATTGGTAACATAGTATTCTTCCTTTCCTTATAATATATAATTATAGTTTATTTTACCCAAATTTGCTATAATAATTTAGAGGTGGCGTTATGCTTATTAATTCAGTGGAAATTGTCGTTAAGAAATCACGCTTTATTGGACTTTTATATGAAGTTCATTCAATTGATGAGGTTAAAGAAATTTTAGAGGGTTTAAAGAAAGAACATAAAAAAGCAAGGCATATGCCTTATGCGTATAAGCTTTCTAATATGGCTAAGAAAAGCGACGATAAGGAACCTAGTGGAACTGCAGGAAGTCCAATTTATAATATTTTAGAACGTAAGAATATGGATAATTGTTTGATTGTGGTTATTAGGTATTTTGGTGGGATAAAGCTTGGCGCCGGGGGTCTTATAAGAGCATATGGTGCCACGGCTAATGAGGTAACAAAAAATTACTAAAGTACTTAGTAATTTTTAGAAAATATTATGGTTTTAAGTTCCATTAGTAAGACTATTCCACAGAAGATAGTAAGGCTTAAGAAGAAGTACTTACCATCAAATTTGGGATAGTTAATAAATACCATGGAAGTTGCCATAGTTAGGTATGCTAAAATAGCAATGACGTAGTCTAAAAGGAGACTACTTTTTTTATTATTCATGTAACCAAATCCCCCTTGGCTACTTAGATTATAGCATAAAGGTTATTAATTGTCAAATTTGCTATGGTATATTCCTTGATGCTAAGTAATCTAATTTATTTTTCCCGTAACTTCACTACTACTAGTTTTAGTAATTTTAACATTATAAAATTCGTTTGTTGGTACTTTGGTTTCAATAACTACTTTTAAATAATTAGAAGTATGACCGATTGAACAGCTATCTTTATATTCTTCAACTAAGACATCCATATTACGGCCAAGGAATTTTTGATTATAGGCCTCTTCTAACTCATTAGATAGTTCGATAAGTTTACGGGCTCTATCTTTCTTAGTTTTGTTATCTAACTGATTAGGCATGCTAGCGGCTTTAGTACCTTCTCTCTTAGAATATGGGAAAACATGAATTTTGGCATACTTAATTTTTCTGCAAAAATCAAGACATTCGTTAAAATCACTTTCAGTTTCGCCAGGAAAACCAACTATGACATCCGTTGTAATACTTATTTCAGGTCTTATAGCTCTAATTTGGTTAATGATAGACTCATATCTTGATTTATCGTACTTACGGTTCATTAGTTTTAGAATTTTTTCGCTACCTGATTGAAGAGGAATATGTAGATGATCACAAAGAATTGTATTATTCTTTAAAAGTTCCATAAATTTATCGTTTAATTCTGTAATTTCGATGGAAGATAGTCTTATTCTTTTTAAGCCTGGAATAGTACTCATTTTATTAATTAAATCAACTAAGTCGAAGTCATACCCTACCCCATATGATCCGGTATGAATACCAGTTAGAACAATTTCTTTATGATTATTAGCAACTAACTCTTGGGCTTCTTTTAAGGCTACGTTGATATCTTTACTTCTAATATTGCCACGGACGTAAGGAATAATACAGTAAGAACAATAGTTGTTGCAACCATCTTGAATCTTGATAAATCCTCTTGTATGGGAGGTAAATTTATCAACTTCCATATCTTCAAAAGGTAACTTACGGGTATCATAAAACTTAATTATTGGCTTATGGTCATTTTGATATTCCCGAATTAAAGAGACGATATTACTTTTATCTTTGTTACCAATTAAGATATCAATACCTAAGTCTTCTAGTTCTAAACGATGGTTTTCAGCAGAACAACCACAAACAGCAAGGATACTTTGAGGGTTTTCTTTCTTCTCTCTTCTAATCATTTTTCTTGATTTAACATCGGCCATATTGGTTACTGAACAAGTGTTGATTATTACGATATCACTATTATCGATAGTTTCTTTAAAACCCGCTTGTAAGAGTTTTTCTTTCATTACTTCGCTTTCATAAATATTTACTTTACAACCTAGTGTTATTATTTTAAATGTCATATTATTACCTCTTTCTTTCCAAAACAAAAAGCACTTATGTGCTTTAGTCTAACATACTTTCTAACTTTTTTAAAGTCCTTAAGAAGTCTTCTTCTTTTTCATAACTAATTAAGATTGGCTTATTATCTTTTTCAACAGTGTATTCCGTAGGATGGGTAATTGGTTTTGGTTCCATAGTATCAACTAGGTTATTGATATCAATAGCTTTTACTGTTAGACCATCCATGTCATGTTCTTCCTTATAATTGATAATGGGAATACTTTGAGTATTTATTAGTTCATCATAACTAATGATTGCTTTCTTTTCTTGTTCTTCTTCATACTTAGTTAGATTTATAGCTTTAGGTTCTTCTTTAGCACTTTCTAACTCTTTAGTTAAAGATACTAAGTCTAAGTCTTTTATCTCGTTAGTATTATCTAATTTTAAATCTAACTTAGAAGTCTCTTTGTCATCATCACTAGTTTTTAAGATATATAATAATACGACTACTAAGATTAATAAAGTTATTACCGCTGTAAAGAAAACGATATCAACAAAATTTAATGTACCTAAGAAACTTATTAAATCATTAATCATATTTTTCATATTATCACCACACCTTTATTGTATCATATAATTTTCTTAAAAATATTTTTTCTAAGTTTTTATGTGAAGTTTGACATTTTGTTTTACAAATTATAATTTTTAGTTTTTTCAACAACACGTAGTAGTTCGTCTTTACTAAATGGTTTGACTAACATATCGACGATGTTATAAGTGAAGGCTTTATTAATCATATCTTTGGAGTCTTCGCCGGTTATTATGGATGTTGGAACTTGGATATTTTTTGATTTTAAGTATTCTAGGACTTCAAAGCCGCCAACATTTGGCATGTTTAGGTCAAGTAGTAAGGCTTCGACGTTGTATCTACCTGCTTCAATTAAATCAATAGTTTGTTTACCATCTTGGGTTAGCACTACTTTGTAGGTTGGTTCAAGGATGCGAGCAGCAAAGTTACCAATTAGGGGTGAGTCATCCGCAATTAAAATAACACTTTCTTTAGGTATATTGATTGTTGGAGTTGATACAGCAGGTTTTGGCATATCAGAATCTTGAGTAGGAGTTTTAGTATCACTACCCGCTTTTTCACCAGCTAAATATCTTTTAACGATATCTGTCATACCGTCAACAGTCTTTAATAAATGGTCATAGTCAGTTTCAATAAAATGTTGGTTTTGTTCTTTACCGGCCATTTCATGTTTTAGACAAACTTCTGCCACTTTGGTAAAGCCTAGGTATCTAGCATCACTTTTGATGGAATGAGCAAATATGGCATAGTCAGCCCAGTTAGCTAGATTTTTAAACTTGGCTAAGTTACTCTTCTTTTCGTCAATACCATTTAAGTAATCTTGAAATGTTTCGTTATAGATTTCCATATCACCAAATAATTCTAAGGATTTATCAACATCTACTCCATTTTGTTTTAAAAAATTAACATCTAAATTCATATAGCACCTCTATCATTACTTTGATTATAGCATATTTTTTTAATATTTATACAATAATACTTTATTTTTTAGCAATTTTCGATATAATTTTCTACTTCTTTAATAGTCTTAGAAAAATCTTCATAGTTAGTATCAAACCATTTAACATCTAGTTGATGATTAAAAAAAGTGTATTGGCGTTTGGCGTAATGACGAGAGTTTTTTTTGATTAGATCTTTAGCTTCTTCTAAAGTTATTTTATTATCAAAGTATTGATATAGTTCTTTATAACCAATGCCAGTTTCTAGAGCTTTGCTATGGATGCCTTGGTCGTAGAATGATTTAACCTCGGTAAGAAGGCCACTTTGAAACATAACATCTACTCTTTTATTTATCTTATCATATAAGATATCACGAGATGTGGTTAGACCAATGATCTTGAAGTTATATAGAGGTTTTGGTTCAACGTATTCTTGAATTTCTTTATTAAGAAATCTTACTAAGCGTTTACGATTATTAGGATGAATGGTCATATTTTTATCCTTAGCCAAGGCTAAGTTATAGAGTTCTTCATTAGTTAGATTATCATAAGAGTTAGTAGTAGTTTCTTCGTAAAAGCGATAATCATACAAAGCACTTTTTAAATATAAACCAGTGCCCCCAACAAAGATAATGTTACGACCTTGATATTTTTCCAAGAGTTTACGGGCATCTTTTTGGTAATCATAGACAGTATAGTTTTGAGTTACGGGAACAAAGTCTAAAAGCTCGTGGGGAATACCTTCTTGTTCTTCTAATGTTGCTTTAGCTGTACCTATATCTAGACCTTGGTATACTTGCATAGCATCACAGTTAATGATAATGGCATTGTACTTCTTGGCTAATTCAATAGATAATTTGGTTTTACCAACAGCGGTTGGCCCAATTATGGCTAAAATCATAAAGTCCTCCTAATTCATATTTCGTTTGAACATACGCTCTAAGTCGTAAGTACTAAATTTTATCATGGTTGGACGACCATGGCAGCAGTTATAAGGGTTATCACATTTTACAAGGTCGTCTAGAACACGCTGCATAACTTCTAAAGATACTTGCATGTTAGCTTTGATACTCATTTTGCACGCTAGTTGTTTAGTAACGTTTTCTCTAAATTTAAGTGGATCGAATTTGCTGCCTTGAGCAATTACTAAGTCAATTACTCTTCTAATGCCCTCTTCTTCGTAGCCTTTAACGAAGTATGTAGGATGTTCTTTTACGATATAAGTGTTAATACCAAATTCTTCTAGCACTATACCCATGTTTTTTAAAAAATCAACGTATTTAGAAACAGTAATAAACTCGGTTGGAGATAGCTCTATTGTTATAGGTACTAAAAGAGGTGTCGTAACGATTGTACTTTCGGCCATGGCTTTTTGAAAACGTTCATAGTTAACACGTTCGTGCGCAGCATGCTGGTCAATTATGTATAGACCATCTTCGTTTTGGGCAATTATATAAGTAGCAAGTACCGAACCGATCGGTTTTAACTTTAGTTTCTTAATCTCACGGTTTTCAATTACCACATCGTCGTTATATTTTTCCTCTTCTTCGGCGATAGCAAAGTCGAATGATGTTTGAGAGACGGCCTTTTCTTCTTCATGGGTAATTTTTTCATCAATCATTTTATTTAGTTCTTCTTTTTCAATGATATCAGTAGTAGATGTGATACGTTCTAAGGCACTTGGTATTAAAAGATTTTTATATAAAGCGTCTTTTAAAGTATTATAAATTAAATCATAAAGTCCTTGAATTTTACTTAGTTTGATATCCTGTTTTGTAGGGTGAATATTGACATCGATTAAGGTTGGGTCGGTGTTGATATTTAGGACAACAATGGGAAATTTGATATCAGGTTTATAGGTGTAATAAGCATCGTTAATGGCTTTGTTTAGTTCATTATTTCTTACGATACGACCATTTACAATAGTAGTCATGTGGTAACGATTAGATTTTAGAATTTCGGGCTTGCAGATGTAGCCGTAGATATCGTAATCGTCGTTAGAGGCTTTTACTTCAATCAATTTTGAAGATATTTGAAGGCCATAAATTTCGTGAATAGCTTTTTTTAGGTTGCCAGAGCCACTAGTTTTAACGATTACTCTTTCATTATTTAACAAAGTAAATTTAATTTTGGGATAACTTAGGGCTAGTTTTTCGATAAACGCTACGCAGTTGGCTAGTTCAGTTTGCTCACTTTTTAAGTATTTAAGACGAGCTGGGGTGTTAAAGAAAAGGTTTTTAACTTCAATTTTAGTACCTATCCTACTATCGGTTTTTTCATCGGTAACAAGTTTACCACCCTTGATACTTATATGGGTACCAATTTTACTAGCACAGGTAGTCATATCAACCTCACTTACAGATGCGATGGATGGTAAGGCTTCACCACGAAACCCCAAGGTATCAATAAAGAATAAATCATCTTCTTTGGTTAGTTTGGAAGTAGCATGTCTTTGAAAAGATAATAAGGCGTCGTCATGTTCCATCCCTATTCCATTATCGGTAACGCAGATACCATTTAAGCCCCCATTAACTAGTTCAACTTTGATATAACTTGATTTGGCATCAATGGAGTTTTCAACTAGTTCTTTTAATACGGAAGAACAACGTTCAACGACTTCCCCAGCCGATATTTTGTTAGCTAGGTTATCACTCATGACATGAATTCTACTCATGGCACCCTCCTAAGATAGAGGTTCTTGTTTCAATATATGGTTTAGCATTTTTACTTATCATAACCGTACAAGCTTTTTTGACATTGATAAAGCCCATTCCTTTAATGACAATATCAGTATTATCTTTGATCCTTAAAGGATAGGTTTCAGTCGTACTAGCATATTTTTTCTTTAAGTCTAGGTCATTACTGATATAAAAGATAACTTTATTTTGACCAAAGTTTTGAAATTCAAACATGTCTTCTATTATAAAGACTTGATTTTCTTTAGTTTGATAGCTTTTAGGTTTAATCATAATACTTGGGTTTATTTTTTTTACAAGGTTTAAGTTAGTTTCATTATATAATGGTTCTTGGTAGTTGAAACCAGGAGTGTCCATTAAAGTTAGAGAACCAATAGGAATATTGATAAAATCAAGAGTGGTATTAACACTGCTACTCGTTGTAATATCGTTTTTTCCAGTTATTTCATTAATTAAAGTACTTTTGCCACAGTTAGTATAACCAGCTAGGTAGGCTTTTTGAATGTTATTATTTTCCATGTACTTTAAAATACTTTTCGTATAGACATGTTTTTTGGCACTTAAAGCGATAATATCAGTAGTAACGTGGTATGTTTCTTGAAGAGATTTTATTAATTTGCCCCCGCTTATCTCGTTAGGTATGATATCACTTTTGCTTATAACCAAGATTTTAGGTGTGGTGATCCTTTGGAAGGTTTGCATAGTCTCAGCATTGATATTTAAGATATCAGTAAGAAAGAACACTGTACTAGTACTTTTATTCATAAGATTAATAACATCTTGATTATTTTTATTAACTTTTTCAGGTTTTATTTGACCGTAATTAGTCATTTTAAAACAACGCATACAATATTTAGCGTCAGTTTTAGGCGTATAGCCAGGTTCATTTGGATTAATTTGTTGTAACTTAGTGCCACAACCAATACATCTTTTAATCATAATACTTTCCTCTTTCGAAAATTCCTTTTTTGGTGTAAGAATTTAATATTTTATTTTCTAAATAACGATTGAAGTGTGTAATAGCAAAGTCTTCTTCGTTTAATTTATCTACCAAGATAGATGTGAAATTCATACGGTTAGCCCCATATATATCGGTCATTAGTTGATCGCCAATACAAGCAATTTCCGTATCTTGATACTCATAGATTTTAAGAATTTTTTTGTACTTGAACTTTAGTGGTTTTAGGGAGAAGGCGGCACAGTCAACATTAAGTTCGTTCTTAAAAAGTTCTACTCTCTTTTTCGGACTATTAGACATAATAATAACTTTAAATTCTAAATCGTCTAGGTACGCGAATAATTCTTTTATTTTGCGGGTTGATTTTGACGCGTGAATTGGTACTAGAGTGTTATCTAAATCGAAGATTAAACACTTGATACCTCGTTCTTTAAGTTTTTTATAATCAATTTTGTAAATATTTTTTGCATAAATATCTGGATAAAAATTTGCCATAGACTACTCCTTTGTCTTTAATATTATACAAAAGTTTTTCATAAAATGCACTAGGAAGTTAGTAAATTATGTGATATAATACTAAAAATTTTAGGAGGGCTTATGAATATAATTAAAGAAAAAAATTTAGGTAATTTGATAGTTATAAGTGGTCCATCGGGTGCTGGCAAAGATAGTATTATTGAAAATTTAAAAAAAATTAATAAGAATTTTTGGGTATCGATATCGATGACAACCAGAGCGCCACGTACAAAAGAAGTTGATGGAAAGTCTTACTTTTTTGTTAGTAAGGAAGAATTTGAAGATAATATAAAGAAAGATAATTTCTTGGAGTATGCGACTTATAATGGGGAGTATTATGGAACCCCTAAGAGTAAGATTTTAGATAAGTTACAACAAGGAATTGATGTTATTTTAGAAATTGAAATACAAGGGGCTTTAAAGATAAAAGAGATTTTACCAGAGACGTTGTTTATTTTTATCTTGCCACCTTCAATGAATGAGCTTAAGAAGAGACTTATCAATCGTAAGACAGATAGTAAGGAAAAGATTATTAGTCGTTTTAAAAGGGCTTATCAAGAAATTAATGAGGTTACAAAGTATAATTATGTTGTTATTAATGATGATTTAGATGATGCCACTAATAAGGTTAATAGTATTTTAGTTAGTGAACGTTTAAGAGTTGATAGGATTGAAGATGTATATCTTGGTAATATGGAAGAAGAATTACATGAGCTTTTAGTAGAAAAAGACTTAGAAAACAATAAATTAGAGTTCTAAGTCTTTTTTATTACAATTTTTGAAATTTGTGAGTTTTTGAAATTCTGCAAAAAAACTATGCAGTTTTTAAATTTTAGAGCGTTTTTTGCGTTTGAAACGCGTTTTTGCTGCAGAAATTCGTACTTTGGCATTTTTGACATTATTAGTAAAAATTAATATGATACCAAAAGAAAGGAAGTATCCTATGATTAACGGCGAGCTTTTAGCCACCACTAATGATATTCCAGCAAAGATTATTATGAAGAATTGTCATTTGTTTCGAGCTCAGATATTAAGCGATATAACGGGTATTTCGGAAGATAAATTTATTAGTAATGAGTTTATCGATACGAATATCCCTATTAGTTTGAAACATTATTGTGCTTCAGATTTAGCTTTTAAAATAAGTGATAAATAGATTGTTACAGCCCGGGTTTATACATGCTATACTAGGAATAATAATGTTAAAGACTTTTTGTATCAAGCTAACTATCAAAATAATATTTGTGCGAGATTAAGAAGTCAAGGCAAAAGTATTGGGAATGCTAATGTAACACAAATTGTGTTTTATCATAAATGTCCTAATATTGGTAATTTCTTTATTCAAAAGCAAGGTTGCCATAATAAAAAGCTGCATAATCACTCTAGTGAAATGATAACTAGGTATACGATTAATCTTGACAATATAGATAATGTTTTGTACACTAAAAGTGTAAGCAAAAGATTAATTCTCAACTTAAAATTTCTATTGAGTGATGCAGAAACAAAATTAGAATTAGCCGAAAATAATAAGTTCTGGAAAGAAGTGATAAAACTGTCGGGAGTAATTAACTATGTTAGTTACTTTTGACGAAAATGGTATGCCTGTTTATGATTTAGACGCGGCAATTGATATTACAAGAGCATCTTTAATTGAAGAAGGCATAGAAATTGGCCGTGCTGAAGGCGCAAAAGCTGAACAAAAAACAATTATTACGGAATTAGTTAATAATGGTATGAGCATTGAAGAGTTATCTCAAAAGCTAAATATGTCTATTGCTGATATTAATAACATCTTAAATCAAAATGTGACAAGCTAAGGAAAAGAAGTAAGATTTCGCTCTTACTTCTTTTATGTTATGAATCAAAAAAGAAGAGCTTCTTCATACTCTTCCCACGACTAATTGATGCTAAATCAAAAGTCAACCCTTTATTCTTTTATAATGGCATCTAATGCTAAAGTTATCATATTATCTAGAGACTTTTCTCTATCTTCGATAGATAGAACATCATCACTAAATTTAGAATCAACAGCGGTAACAATAGCAGTAGCTTTCCTATTAAAACTATTAGCAACGTGAACTAAAGCATAAGCTTCCATTTCCTCGGCTATAGGTTTAATATTACCTGGAATTCTTTTTAAAACATTATCCATATTAATATATGGTCCAAAGACATCACAAGTTAGAACTGTTCCAACATGAATATCTTTTCCTTGCTCTTTAGCAGTTGCTATAACTTTGTCATTTAATTCTTTAGATGGATAGACAATGTTTTTATCATAAGAATTATAGTTATAAGCAAAGTTAGATAAGCTGTAGACATCGTTTGCTAAGATAAGCTCTGGTACTTTGATATCTGGAGTTACTACTCCACAGGTACCGATGCGAATTATTTCTTGGACATTAAAATAATAGAATAACTCGAATGCATAAATGCTCATACTTGGCATACCCATACCACTACCCATAATTGTTACAGGAACACCTTTATAAGTTCCCGTGAACCCAAACATATTGCGAACACTGGTAACTAGACGAGCGTTATCTAAAAATTTTTCGGCAATATATTTAGCACGTAAGGGGTCCCCAGGCATTAAAACCTTGGGTGCTATGTCTTCTTTATTACACTTAATATGAATTGGTAATTCTTGTGGTTTCATTTACTTTCCTCCCTATGATTACATTATAATACATAGAGTTTTATTTTACGTCAAGAAACTCGTTGGTTTACACTATTGCTTGTCAAGTTAAAATATGATATGATACACTACATTTGGGTGAAAATATGGAAACAATAACAATTTTAGAAAATAATCAAGAGTTAATTTTAGAAGTATTAGATACTTTTTTATATAAAGGGGTTCAATATATAATTTATCAAGATAATGAAGAGATATTAGTTAATTCTTATATTGATGAAAAACTTGGTGAAGCGCCGCAAGAAGTCTATGAGATAGCAGTTAAGAGATTGGAGGATGTCATTAATGGATAGAATCGTAATAATGGGGACTAACAACAAGTCATTTAGTGTAATATACAATGGTGAAGTGGTTAATCGAAGTATTTTACAAATTCAGGATGACTTGAGGTTATTAAAGAAAGGAAAAGCTCAAAGAGTTAGAATTAGGGATAAAGATTTATTAATATATTATAAAGGAGGAATTGTTACATTAAAGTCTTATCGGGAATTAGGTCATAATTGCCCAGCAACAAGAGATTATATTAGCCATGTTAAAAAGTATATTAAGCTTAGTACTAAGGCTAAGCATGTGGGAGCATTAGTAGTAGCGTCTTCGATTGCATTAGGGGTGGCTTCTTTTAAAAGTAATAAAGTACAGGCTGAAAATAATGATACGACAGTAACTAGTACTAAAGTATTAGATGATATGCATGATTTATCTGGTAGTTATACAATGAATAATAATCCTAATTTTAATATTCATGATTATGAGAATATTGCGATACCTGAAGATGATGTGGAGGTTTTAGATACTACTCCTACCCTTGATGTTCCTACTGAAGATACAGAAAAGACTGAAGATAGTGTTGAACAACAAGAAACTGTTACAAGCACTTATACTGATAAAGCAGAACTTAACTTAGAATATGAATCTAGAGCGTACACAGATAGAAATTTATTAGTAAGAAATAATGACGATACCATGGCGGCAATTAAAAAATATGCTAATAAATATATGATCGATGAAAACCTAGTAATGGCTATTGCTTCGCAAGAACGTGGGACTCATAGTCAAACGATGGATGATGGCGGTGGCTTAGGAATTATGCAAGTTCAAGTAGCAGTGCATCCAGATGGTAGTGCATTTAGTACCGTAATTAACGACAACGGTAATATTAAGAAAAGTCAGTTTGTTTATCATCATAATGAGTATATAACATTAGATGGTAATATTGAAGCTGGTTGTGCCCTACTCCAATATTATTTAAATTACTTTAATGGTAATATGGCTATGGCCGTGTATGCTTACAATAGTGGTCAAGGTCCCGTAAATAATGCAATTGTAGCATATGCTAGTGAAACTGGTTTATCTTATGAGAGTATTATGGCTAATAAAAGTGATTTAGATTGGACGAAGTATTTAGATAGAGAATATTATTTGCCGGCGGTACTTAGTTGGTTAGATACTGATAATTTAACCATGTCTTATGCTCATGATGATATAGTAGAAACGACAAATTATAGTTTAAATCATACGAAAAGTTTAGCAAAATAAGAAAAGTATGGTAAAATATAGGCCAAGGAAGTGTTTATATGATTAATTATGTATTATCTTACAAAGATAAGGGAGATTATGTTGAAGTTTTATATGATAATATTTTTAAATGTGGCAAACCTAAAAGGTTAGAAAATATTGATTTATTTACTACTTCGTATACTGATATTGATACTATGAAAGTTGATCTATTTAAAAATGGGGCTTTGAATTTAAAAGGTATGAATAAAGATCTTAAGATTACTTATTTTTATAAGAATGCAACAAGAACTGTTAAAAGAGGGTTAATGTTTGCAAGTGATAAAGATTATTTAGATTATAATTTAGTTATGGCTCATGTATTAGATATTATTTCTAACTATGAGAAATTAAATAAGTTAGATAATTTAGCAATAGATTATTTAAGAAAGATTATTAATCATTTTCAAGGGGCTTATGATCAAACAAGGTTAAATAATATTAGTACTTATTTACGTCTTATGGAAATAAATGGTGGTTTAACTAGTAAGGAATTGAAATGTTTATTATACGATGTTAACTTTTTGATTAAGGGTATTATTGTAAGAAATGAAGTAATTCAGTATCGTGGGATGCATGATTTAGGGGCATTTATTAGGGATATTGATGCGAATATCTTACCTAGTGAGTATCGTTTAAACCCTGATATTGAACCAGATAAGATGGTATTAAGTAAGGAACTACCTGGTCAAATGGAATTTTAAAAAAGTGGTTTTGTGACCACTTTTTAGTTTGCTGTAATTTCTTTACGTTCATAATATTTTTTAGTTAGGAAGTCAATACCATAGTATACAACTAGGAATGGTAAGAACATCTGCCCTATTACCATGATTGGTGTATATAAAGGCCCTACTAGGTTATATAGAATTTCTAGAGGAGTTCCAGGAAAGTTCTTGGAGATAAACATTAGGTTTCCATCAAAGGTTACGTTTACGATAAGAGCTAGAAAGCACATAACCGCTACTAATCTAGCATGATAGTGAATGTCATGGCGTTCTAAAGTTATATACTTACCTCTTAACATTAAAAGTCCTAGGAAAATCATGGTACCATGATAGAAGAAACTATGTAATGATATAAAATGATACCAAGGATATCTAGGTAATGATGTAGTTGGAAATATCATAAATACTAACCCTCCTACTATGGCACCGGTCATCATGAATACTTCACCACATCTTTTAAAAACGCCTTTACCAAAAGCAGCCATAAGGGTGGCATATAAAGTCATACTGCAGAAATACAAAGGAACGTATTCATTTACTTTTGAAACATCAGTGAAACTTAATGCAAAAGATATTTTGATAATTTCTAAAACCCATAGTATGATGCTAGCGACTTTAATGGTTGTATAGATTTGTTCTTTAGTAAAATCTTCAGTTTTATGAAGGGCAAATCTTATTAGGGTAATAGTTAATAAAATTAATAAAATATGGCCAACGCTAAATAAATTACATGGCGCTAATACTCCTGGTTTTTGAAACATAGTATCACTCTTTTCTACTAGATATTTTAACACGTTATTCTTAATTTTACCAGTGTTACATATATTTTACTAGGTGATTTGTTTGTTTAGTTTTTTAATTAGTTTGATTAAGGGGTTATCTTTCTTTACGGGAAGTTACTCAAATACAGTATTTTTAGATCCTTTAAGTAAGGAAGAAGAAGAAAAATATATTAATTTGTTAGAACAAAAAGATAAGGATGCTCGTAATAAGCTTATTGAGCATAATTTAAGGTTAGTAGCGCATATTGTTAAGAAGTTTGATCAAGGCTCTGCTGATCAAGATGATTTGATTAGTATTGGTACAATTGGGTTAATTAAAGGTGTAGATTCTTATAATAAAGATAAGAATATTAAACTTACTACTTATGTAGCTAAATGTATTGAAAACGAAATTTTGATGTTTTATCGTTCGTCAAAGAAGTATCAAAACACCGTCTCTTTAAACGATTCAATTGGTTATGATAAAGATGTTAATAAGATTACTTTAATTGATGTTTTAAAAGATGATAGGAAGTCTTTAGATGATGAGGTTTATTTACGAGAAAATATTGCTCTTGTTTCTAAGTATCTAGCTAAGTTAAATAAAAGAGAAAAAGAGATTATTGTTAAAAGATATGGTTTAAATAATAAAAAAGAGATGACTCAAAAAGATATTGCTAAGGAACTTAAGATATCTCGTAGTTATGTTTCACGTATTGAAAAAAGAGCAATATCAAAGATTTTAAAAGATTTTATCAAGAATAAAAAAATTCAATAAAAAATAGAGTATTCTAGTACTCTATATCGTCAAATTTATCTAACATTTGATTTTGCTCATCTAATAGTTGTTTAATTTTTCTTTTATACATTATTGCTCTTCGTTTTAAGGCATCGGCATTAGCTTCAATTCTTTCAGCTTTAATAAGGGCATCGTTTACGATTCTTGATGCATTACGTCTAGCTTCTTCAACCATTTGGATAGATTCATTTTTTGCTACTCTTCTCAATTCTTTATTAGACTCTTCTGCTATTAATAAAGATCTTCTTAAAGTATTTTCTAGATTTTGATACTCAACTAGTTTTTTCTTTAAGTCTTCATTTTCAGCATCACTTTTTTTTAGTCTTTCAAGCATTGATTCATACTCTTTAGTAACTGATCTTATGAAGCTATTGACGTCTTCTTTGTTGTAGCCGTTAAAAGCTGTTTTAAATTTTTCAGGCATTAAACCTCACCTCAAACTATTTTACCACTTAATTTCTTCCTCAGTATCTTCTGTTGCTGCTGTTGTATCCTCAGTTATTTTACCTTGGACATTAACATTTTTTGGTGCGCATAGGTAAATTCCCACACCAACTTTTTGCATTGTTCCCCCTATAGCGTAAATGCAACCGCTTAGAAAATCTATTATTCTTTTAGCTTGGTCTGATGTAACCCTTTTTAAATTAACTACCACACTGTTACGTTTTTTTAAATGGTCAGCAATTTGTTGAGACTCAGAATAAGCACGTGGTTCAAGTAATATCATTTTACCACCAGCTTCACTTACATTTCTTGCCTCATCTATTGTATTAGTATAATATTCATCTTCTGTTCCTAATTTATTATCATCATCATCTAAGCCTATCATTTTCTTTAAATTTATAGCCATATTTAATTCTCCTTTTTATACATTTTACTAATCTATATTATATCTAAAATATTGTCTTTTGGCAATTGATTTTGTGTCATATTTTGTTTATTAATGCTGTTTTTTGTCAGTGGGTTTTAAAAAGCCTTAGAATTCAAGGCTTTTTTCGATGTAATCTTTTAGTTCACTTAATTTGACAGTTTCTTGTTGCATGGTGTCTCTATTTCTTACGGTTACGATATTGTTATTTATTGTTTCATCATCTACAGTAATGGTAAATGGTGTACCAATGGCATCGCATCTTCGATATCTTTTACCAATAGAACCTGATTCATCATATGAAACACTGAAGTATTTAGATAGTTCACTATATATTTCATTAGCTTTATTACCATGTACTTTTTTGATTAATGGTAGTATGGTTGCTTTGTATGGCGCTAGAGCAGGAATTAAATGTAGGACTTCTCTAGTTTCACCATTTTCTAATGTTTCTTTATCGTAAGCATCACATAGGACAGCTAAGAATAATCTTTCTACTCCGACAGATGGTTCAATAACATATGGTAAGTATTTTTCATTAGTTTCAGGATCAATATATCTTAAGTCTTTAGAAGAATGTTCCATATGAGTCCCTAAGTCATAATCTGTACGATCTGCTATACCCCATAGCTCACCCCAACCCATTGGATAGTTATATTCTAAGTCAGTTGTAGCTTTACTATAGAATGATAGTTCTTCTTTTTTATGGTCTCTTGCACGTAGGTTTTCTTGTTTGATTCCTAAATCAAGAAGGAATTGTTTACAATAACTTTTGTAGAAGCCAAACCATTCTAAGTCCGTATCTGGTTTACAGAAGAATTCTAATTCCATTTGTTCAAACTCACGAACACGGAAAATGAAGTTACCCGGAGTTATTTCATTTCTAAAGCTTTTACCGATTTGACCAATACCAAATGGTACTTTAGCACGCATAGTTCTTTGAACGTTTAAGAAGTTAACGAATATTCCTTGGGCAGTTTCTCCTCTTAAGTATAGTTTAGATTTAGTGTCTTCAGTTACACCTTGACTTGTTTCAAATAATAAGTTGAATTTACGAATATCAGTAAAATCACAAGCTCCACATTTTGGACATGTTATATTATGTTCTTTAATGTATGATGTTAGTTCTTCGTTACTCCAACCATCTGCTGTATCATCAATGCCTTGAGTTTTGAAGTAGTCTTCAATTAATTTATCGGCTCTTTGGCGACTTTTACAATGACGGCAGTCAATTAGAGGGTCAGCAAACGAGGCAACATGACCAGATGCTACCCATACTTTAGGATTCATTAATATAGCAGCATCTAAACCATAGTTATAACGATTTTCTTGAATAAATCTTTTCCACCATAGTTTTTTAATATTTTCTTTTAGTTCTCTTCCTAATGGTCCAAAGTCCCAAGCATTAGCAAGTCCTCCATAGATTTCACTTCCAGGGAATACAAACCCATATTGTTTGCAAAAATTAACTATATCTTCCATTGTATATTTATTCATTATTCTTCCTCCATTTTCATTTGTTCATAATCAAGTATATTTTGTAATGTTTTTAAGTTTCTATCTAGTGTTCTTTTTCTTACATAAGTACCTATTTCCATATTTGATTTTAAGCTACCATTATAAACTATTTCATTTTTATTATCTTCATATAATATGAAGGTACTTTTCATGGTACTAATACTATATCTAGTTATAGCTTCTAAGCCCACGTATTTATCAATTGTATCTAGTACTTGGTAGAGTAATGTTTTTTCATTTTCATTTAAAACTAAGTATAAAACATTATCTTCTATTCCCATATTAGTTTGATTTTTAGTCATATTAATAACTATTCTATAATTAGGATTATTAATAAGATTTTGAATCAAAGTATCTATGTAATCAAGATTATATTTGTAAATTATTGGTTCTAGATACTTAGTATCAATATTTAGTCCTCTTAATTCTAATTTTTTACCATCCATTCTTTTTATAGTAAATATTTGATTACCATTTATTTTTTCAACAATATAATTATTTAATTTACATTCATGGATAAATTTATCAATTATAAGGTTTATTTTTTGTTTATAATTACCTACTAATTCATCTTTAATAGGCATAGTATGAATAGTATCAGTATTATCTTTAGTTTTACTAACATTAATACTTTTAGTACCATTTAAGTTTATTTTGATATCTTGATAACCGGTATCTAAATTTTCTATTGTTTTCATTCTCATAGTTTATACTCCATATAGCTACTCGCTTTACTTCTAAAGTATATAAAATATTCTTTTAAAATTCAAGGTTTTTTTACAATTTATAAAAGCCATAAAATCTCAAAGTTATGACTTTTTAACTTTGAAATATTTATGACTTTTTATTTTGAAATTTATACTTGTGGTGGTCGGCTACTGCCGATAACCCTCAGTCGCCCTTCGCCTGTAATCAGAGGGTGAAGGGCTCCTCCGTTTTCTTATTTTTCTTTTCTTTATCTATTCTTGTTCGTTTATGAGCTTTACTCTTAGAAAGTGCCGCTTTGTGGCTGCTAAAGGGCCACAAAGACAACTCGGAAGGAATCGTTACTGTAGCTACCGCCATAGTCGCTGCTGAAGTTGAACACCCCAGCACCAGTGCTATTGTGGCAATAGCCCCCGCGTATCACCCAAGGGCGAGACGAGTAGACAGAATAACTATAATCTCCGTACCAAGAATTTGATCCCGATGATTTTGTTTTTATCGTTTCTTTTGTCGCATCTCCTAGATGATATTTTGTAAAATCATCCCGCGAGTCAGTTCCGGTATATTTATCATAATATTTGGCTGCTGGCATTGAACTAAACCCAGCTTTTTTTATTGTATCATTATAGTTTCCCATAACATATTCCCATGCTCCACCGGACATATCATAAATTCCATAAATATTACCGGTAGTTGAAGCATTTACACCAGTTGCTGTATTCCATGCATTACAAGTTGATGCATAACTTGCACTTACGCTTGATCCAGCACAACCAGTAGTATAGCTTGAATTATTATTTATCCATACCTCGCAACCTGAATCTATACAAGTTGAAGCATTTGTATATCTTCCATATATTGATGATGATAGATACGCTACGGCACCCCACTCCATGTTCTTCATCATATGTGAATCATCATTTGTAGATGTTCCATATGTACTTGCTAATGTTGTTGTCATTAATCTTGATGTATTAAATTGTGCACTTACAGTCATACTTCTTAATGAACTTACATTTGGAACAATTTTAGGTAATGCAGAAGTATTTGAAGTTTCAAACTTGCCTACCCAGATACCCGCTAACTCCTTATCACCGAAAGTGAATGCGGGATGCGTTAACCATTCACCATTTTTGGTTCCAGTTGATTTAGCTGTTGTTTTACTTTCAAAAGTTATATTTATTGCTTGTTCTACACTTGTTCCATCTTCAGCATTAAATAATTGATATTTATATCTTGGAATATAAACATACATCTGCATTATTTCATCCATAGAAATAGTCTTACCTACAGCACTCGCTAATACTTTATTATTACTATCAAAATATTTAGATTTAATTGCACTATCAGCACAGTTAACTAAGACAGCATTCGCCCATTCATGAGCTTCATAATCATACCATTTACTTGAAGTATCAGCAACAACGGCATTACCAGAAGCATTAAACTTAACAGGAATCAATCCTTGAGCTAGTTCAGGTGCTTCAGCAATTACATTATCTGTATATTTTTTTGTTTCAAAATATACACTACATTTAGTCTTTTGAGTAGCATTTCTTATGTTTATACCCCAATCAGTATTATCCCAAGTACCTGTGGCGCCATTATCACAAACAACCTTATCAACCTCATAACCATCATCCTTACCAGGAATGCTATCAGACCATTCACCATTAATATAACTAGCAATAAAATAATCATTCTTAATAAATGGCTCAACTGTTGTTTCATAAGCAGTAGCTTCATTTCTACTACTAAATTTAGAATAAGTAAAATAAATAATAGATATAGTAACTATTAAAACTAAAGATAAAATAGTACCATACTTGTAAACATTAGACTTATGTTGAACCCACCAAAGTTTTCTTTTTAAGTTCATTTAGATACACCACCTAACATAGTAATATTACTATTTTGTGTAATTGATATATTATTATCTAACATAAAATATCCTTCTTCCTATCATGAACTTATAATTCATATCCTATAAAAATATTACCACAAAATAGGTATTCTGCCAATATTAAATGTTTAATAAAATACTACTTTAATTCTAACATTTTATTTAAGAAATTCTTACTTTTAAGATATAAACCGGTATAAGTATCATAATACCTAGTAAGAAACATATTTATATCAAGTTTTACTTCATTACTTATATTAAGGGAAGTAATACTTGATATATCAACATATAAATATTTTCTTATCATTGTAATAGTTTTAGGGTTAACAATATATTCATTATGATAACAATTTTTACATATATAACCACTATCTTCAACACTTAAAGTTAAGATACTTTGTTTAGTACCACAGATACTACAGCTATCTAGATTAAGGGATACCCCTAGGTACTTTAAGTATTTTAGTTCTATAATATTAGTTAGTACTAAGGGGTCTAGATTAGCATTCATTTTTAATAAACCAGGTACTAAGATACGATAGATAGATAATTCATTATTATTTTTTAATACTTGATAAGTTAAATCACAAAGATAAGTTAGATAACCAATTAAGATAATATCACTTTTAAGGGTTGTTAAGTTATCTAAGATATCAATAGAGACAATAGTAGAAAGTTTATTTTCTTTATAAATAATGTTAAATTTAGCATAGCTAAATTTAACAGCTTTATTACGCATAGTACTTCTAATGTTTAGGGCATTTTTGGCAATCGCACCAATTAAGCCGTGTTCTAAAGTTAAAATTTGGAGAATCTTTGAGGATTCTCCAAACACTGTTTCATGTAATACTATACCGTTTACTTCTTCATTCATATAATCACTTACATTTCTTTTTATATTCTAAGTAATCTTCAATTTTACCACTTTGTTTAAATTTATTCCAAGCTTCTAATTTATTCATATAATCATTCCTCTCATTATTATTATGAGAAGAATAATTATATTTTATTCAAAATCCATGAAACCAAGATTCTTTAAGTATGATTCTTTATCTCGCCAGTCTTTAATACATTTAACATAGAGTTCTAAGAATACTTTTTTACCTAAAAGAGATTCCATATCTTTACGAGATTCCATACCTACTTTTTTAAGGAGTTCACCATTTTTCCCAATTATTATCTTTTTTAGAGATTCTCTATCAACAATAATTTCAACTACAACATTAATTATTTTACTAGTTTCATTATATTCAGTTGTAACACAAGTTAAGGAATGAGGTATTTCTTCTTCTAAATAGTTAAATAGTTTTTCTCTAACATATTCGCTTATCATAAAGTACTTAGAGTTAGATGTTATAGTGTCGTCATTAAAGTACTTAATATTATCTGTTAAATAATTTTTAATAACATTAACTAAAGTATTAACATTTTCTTTAGTTTTAGCACTTATAGGTACTATCTCACTAAATGAGTATAGATCTTTATATTCAACAATCCTTTTTAAAATATCATCTTTACTCATAGTATCTATTTTATTTAGTACTAAGATAGTAGGAATATCTTCGCTTAAAGTACTTATAATGTACTTATCCCCTCTTCCTAACCCACTTTTAGCATCTACAACTAATATTATTGCATCAACATCTTTAGTTACAGAGTTAGCTTGTTTATTTAAGACTTTACCTAGTTTATTCATAGGCTTAGCTATACCAGGAGTATCGACAAATATAATTTGTGTTTCGGTATCGTTATAGACACCTTGGATAATATTTCTCGTAGTTCCAGCTTTATCGCTAGTAATAGCAATATGGGAATTAACGATTGCATTAATTAATGTTGATTTGCCGACATTAGGACGACCAATTATACTTACAAAACCACTCTTCATAATACCTCTTATCTATTGATATTTAAATCACTTAAAATTTTTCTTTGGAGACCAAACATTACTTCTTCGTCTTCTTTTGTTTGATGATCATACCCTAGTAAATGAAGTAAGCCATGGACAGTCAAAAAAGATAGTTCTCTAGTTTCACTATGACCGTATTCAATAGCTTGTTCTTTCATTCTATCAATACAAATATAGATATCTCCTAGAACTCTTACGTCAGTTAAAGATACATCATGAGCATCTTCTAAGGCAAATGATATTACATCAGTTACTCTATCTACACCACGATATTGTTTATTTAACTCATGAATTTCTTCAGGGGTTACAAAAATAATAGTAAAGATAGATTCTTTGGCGTCCATTACTTCTAAGGTATGATTAATTACCTCGTTTAAATAATCATAATTTTGATATAAATCATTATCAATAATACTATAGTTTTCCATTAAATCACCATATTCCTACTACTTTGAGCATATATGCCACAAAACCAATGAATATTATGCCACAAATTAAATCATAAATAAAGTCTCTTTGTAAAAATCTTGGTAAATGATTATAGATGGCGTCTAATCCGACGTAAAGGAAGTAACCTACGATACCTCCAACCATATTTAACATGATATCATCAATATCAAAACTACGGCCAATATTCAATTGCACAAGTTCAACTGTAAGACTTGTTAGGACACTATCAATTATAATAGTAGCAACTCCTCTTGGTTTTATAGCTCTAGATATAAAGTAACCAAAGGGAACAAAGATTAGAATATTACCTAATACATTGTAAATAAATTTACGACTACCAATTTCATAACGAAATATTTCTTGAAAAGGAACAATATTAAAGCCACTACCTAAACTATTTTCTGTACCAGTTAAAAGTTCAAATAGTAAAAGAATATAAATTACAAAGAATAAATTCATTATTTCTTCATGGAGCACAAAGCCTTTGCCACTGGTTCTTACACTACTAATTCTTACAACAATTAAGACTACAACAAATATTGTTAACATAGGAGCTGCGGATATTAGAGCACTCCTTAATGTACTTTCAAACATACTAAATCACCTTTTAATTCTTTAATTACTAATTATGATGTTTGTTGTCACAAAAACATCTATATCTATTTTACTATGATTTAGTTCTTTTTTCAAAACATTTTTATATAATATTTCTTCACCATCTTTAAAGTTTAAACCAACCTTCTCTTGAATTAGTTCATCTATTCTTATATCAAGTTCTTCTTCAGTGTATTCTTTGGTAAGATAAATAATTTCTTCTTCTTTTAAAAGATTTATTTTAAAACCTAGAATACTTATTAAAGTCTTTCTTTTAGTATCATAATCTTTTAGTCTACTTTTAAATATTTTATAGTCTTTATTATGAGATAATTCAAGATTATAACGATACTTATCAGTATATATTTTTTCTTGATATGTTTTAGGTAAGGACATTTTAACATCATACCATACTTCACCATATACTATTCCCTTAGCACAAACAGTATTTTTTATTTCTTCGTTATATTTAATCTCACCACTTATTAGGACGTCTCCAGCTCTTACATAAGTATTAGGTTTAACCATAACAACCCCACTTTGGGCGATTACTTTAGTTACTAAGGCATCTTTGGTTGCTACGACATCACATCTATCATTTTTAGTATTAGGTAATATTTTCTTACGTTCTTCTAAAGTAATAATGTATTTCATACCATCATTGTTTATTTCAACCCATTCTAATTCATCAGGATAAGTTTTTAAGAGTTCTTGTTTAACTTTAACTAAATAGTTATAATCTTTTTTTAAAGTAAAACGTTTTAAGTTATAAATATCTAGTACTTTAGAGATTTTACTTGCTAAACTTTTATTAGTAGTTCTTATATCAACATAGCATATGGTATTAATAAATAGATTAAATAAGATAATACCTAGAATAATAGATAGATACTCTAAGTAGTATTTTTTTAAGTGTTTAAATAATTCATGAGTATTAAATTCTTTTAAAATTTCTATTTTATAATATCTACTTAGAGTTTTATAATCACTTTCTTTTATTTTACAAATAATATATTTATCTTTATATTTAATGTTATTTAAAGAAATATTACGTTCTAGAATACGGATATAGAATTGTTCTTTATTATATACTTTAATTCTTACTAAGATTTTATCATTCATAGATAATACCACCTAAAGTTCCAGTAATTAAAATCTCTTGTTTACTACATTTAATTATTTTTAAATCTAGACCACTTATTTTAACTTTTTTATCTTGGATAAGCATTTTAATTTCTTTATTTGAAATACTTAGTACTTTAGTGAAGTTATAGATATAGATATAGTTATCATAAAGGGCTATAAAGTTATCTTTATCATATAAGAAGTTTTTTAAACAAGACCATATATGCATGAAATCACCTAATCAATTGTATGAAAAAAAGTGTTTATCTAAAACACTTTTCCTCTAATTAATCACGACGATGTTTCTTACGAGAGTTACGTTTCATTTCTTCTTTTCTTTCTCTACGTTCTACTCCCGGTTTTTTATAATGTTTTCTTTTCTTTACTTCTGAAGGGACACCACTTTTAGCAACTTTAACTTTTAGTTTCTTTAATGCTGTATCGACATCTCCATTAGGAACTACTACCTTTGTCATCAAATCCCTCCCTTCCGGCTTTCAATACCTAGTATACCACAAAGATTTTTTGTTTTTCAAGGAAAATCGCTAAGTTTTCGTAAAAGTTTATTGATTTAGTCTAGTTCGTAAGAATATTTACTGTCAAAGTACTCTAATTTATGGTTTTGACAATCCCAGTCGGTAGCGCCACAATTAGTTCCATCTAATCTGCTTTTTAACGCATCACCACTTAGTCCTAGTTTGGAAGATAGTTCGGTTACATCGATTAACATGACGTCGTCGATATAGACACTTAAGGCACGACCGCCTTCATTGGTATCAGTTTTGCCTTGGTGGTCAAGAACACTATTATTAGCCGTAAAATTAACGGTTATACTAGATGCTGCGTTACCTTCTATGACCATGGATGCTAAAGACCAGTTGGCAAATACACCACCAAGGTAGATTTTTTTGTTAGTATCAACACTGATATTAGCATAAGCATTAGCATCTCCTCCACTAAATACAAGATTACCATTACGGAATATTCTAAATCTTAGATAGTAAGTATGCGTTCCACTGATACTAGCAATATTATCTGGTACAACAACTGGCTGTTGTACTTGGGAATTAGCGGTGTAATTGCCCGTATTTAAACGTAAAGAGTTAGCGCCATGAGCGGAAATATTTTCACTAACCGCTGGAATTTCAACATTTACTTGACTACCCCACTTATTCGTGCCGTCTTCAAAAGATCCATTTTGAATTAAATTTTCTAAAGTAATGTACTTAGACTGAATCTCCGTATTTAAACCACCTAAAATATCTTTATTCAAAGTATTTAAAATAGTACGATAATAAGAATATGTCGTTAAAATAACTGATACTAAAGCCACAAAGGCTAAAAAGAATGAATATATTAGTGATGTAGCAATAAAACCATTTTTCTTCATAATGATCCTCCATATATTTTCTTATACCTTTATTGTAGCATAGATATTAGAGTTTAGAAAAGTAAATTTACATTATAATTAGTGAAACAAACGATTAAAGTAAGTTCCTATTCTTCGACCTAAGGTATATAAATACCCAATAACACTATTATAAGAATAAGAAATAGTTATATTAAGTCTTCCGCCATGAACACTCATTAATTCTTCATTACTCATAAATGCCTCCTAGCAATATTTTCTAAAGACACTGCGGTAAATGGCACTACCAAGACTTCTTCCTAGTTCTAATATTAAAGTTCCTAGGCGGGCAGCCGCATTGATTAAAGTGGAATTAATACTAATAGCGCCACCATAAATATTTATTAAATCTTTATTTTCCATTTTATCCTCCTATCTACAGCTTAGTGGGCGAAAAAAGCCATCAATTATCCCAATAAGGAAGGTTATACCTCCAGCAATAGCGGCAGCAAGGCCCAAACGCCAAGCCCCACCATTAATGCTCATTAATTCATTGTTAGTTAAATTATTCATTTTCTTGTTCCTCCTTAAATATTAAATCAATAATTTTTTGAAATACAATATCTTCATTAGTAAATATTTTAACTTCATAAAACATCTTCTCTCTTAAATCTATTTTGTCTATTTCATAAGTTATAATTTGATAATTAGATAAAGTATTATTGTTAGTAAGTATTTCACTAGTATCAACCTTTTTTATTTCTTTTTTTAGCTTCTTAATTACAATATATTTAGGTTCTATGTACTTATTAGTATCTTTAATATCAGTTTTAAATTCTATTTTACAAGTATTATTACATTCTAAGTACCCAGTTATCTTTCTTATATCATAAGCTTTATATCTTAGGGATAGTATTATTAAGACTATTAGTAGGATTATAAATACTAGGGGTAAGATTGATAATTTAGGTTTCTTTCTAACTAAGTAATTATTAGTGTAATAAATATTATCTAACATAAGTTTACTCTTTCTTTGAACATAGTATCTAATTTTTTATGACTAACGTATATCAAAGTTTTATCTTGGTAATAAGTAATAAGATTTTTAATAATTTTCTTTTCAGTTATAAGATCTACTTCACTTAGAGCTTCATCTAAGACTATGATATCGGCTTTTTTCATGAGAGCACGCGCTAAGATTATCCTCTGTTTTTGACCACCAGAAAGGTTACTACTCTCTTCTAAAAGTAGAGTATCTAACTTAAAGGGTAAGGTATCGATTAGACTTTCTAAGGCACAAAGTTTAACAACATTCTCAACCTCGGCAAGGTCATATTGTTCATGCAAGGTGATGTTATTTAAAATGGTGTCTTGGAAAAGTTTTTCTTGTTGGGAGACATAAATGATATGATTTCTTAGAGTATTTAAGTCATAATTCTTGATGTCGATACCTTTGATTTTGATACTACCTTTATTTGGTTCATAAAGACGATATAAAAGCTTACATAAACTTGATTTACCACAACCACTAGGGCCTTTAAGTAATACTTTACTCCCCTCTTTAATAGTAAGGGTTAAATCATTTAAGGGATAATTATAGTTATTATATGAAAATGAAAGATTATTAATAGTAATATCACCAGGATAGAATATGCCATTCGTATCTTTTAAGTCTTCTTCGTAAAGACTTAGATAATCGCTAATTTTGTTAAATGATTGTTGGATAAAGTTATACTTAGGAAGCAGTGCTAAAATGTTTTTTAAGGGGTCAACTAAAAAACTTAAAATGGAAGTGAAAGTGATTAGCGACACTAAGGATAGTTGGTTGTTTAAAATCAAGATAAACCCTAGAGTATAAATGAAATAGATGCCTAGTTCTTCAAAGCTACTCTTAAGGAAATTGAGTTTATTTAGGAATAAGCTTAAATTGAAGTTACTAGATAAGAACGTAGTCATTTTATCTTCGATAATAGTAAGAAACGAATTTAGTTTATTAGAATTCTTTATAGTGTGATAGCAAGAAATATCTTCAACCAAAACCCGGTTAAATTCGGTTTCATAGGTAATATTATCATCGATTAGATTAAGTAAATACTTGTTAGATACAAGAGATACAGTAACATAGATTATTAAAATGATACTGATAACTAAGAGTAACTTAGCGTTAATGAAATAAAGAATTAAGAAACTTGCTACAATTTGAATAATAGAGGTGATAATAGTGGTAAATAGTTCACTGATTAAAGACTTGATGTCCATGAGTTCGTTTACCCTTTTCATTATCTCACCCGTACTTTTTGTAGCCATATTTTTTAGAGGGAGTTTAAAAATATGACTTATGAAAGGCAAAATTAAGTAAAAGTCTAAGTTTTTATTTAGATAAGTAAGCAAATAATCTTTTAGGTAAGCAAAGTATATTTTAAATGAGTAGATAATTAAGAATATCAAACATATAAAGTAAATTATAATTTTATCCAGGGTATAGACGCTATTCATGATTATTTGAGTATAAAATGAAGTCATAAATAGACAGATAAGATATAAAATACTAATTAGTAAGATCTTTCTTATAAGCTTAGGTTCTTTCTTTAGAAATTCATAAAAAATTTTCTTAAGCGTTGTATTTTTATCTAGTTTGATTATTTTGCTTAGTGGATACATGAGTATTAAGATGCCGGTATAGATGTTAGAAAATTCTTTTATAGTTAGTTTTTCCATTCCTTTAGCGGGGTTCATGATAGTAATGAACTTTTTAGTTATTTTATAGATTACGACGTAGTGATCTAACCCATTGGGGTAATGAACATGCGCTATGGCGGGATAAATTATTTTAGGACTAAAAAGATTTTCTACAGATACTTTAGCACCATAACTTTGAAAGCCATATTTTTTTAAGGCTTCAACAATATGGTAAGCACTTATACCATTCTTACTAAGACAGGTATCGCTTCTAATTTGTTCTAAATTTACGTAGCCGTCATAGTACTTCAAAATGGAGGAAATACAAGCGGCTCCGCAGTCTTTAAAATCTTCTTGCTTTACAGTAATTTTTTTCATGTGATTTTTTCTCTCCCTCTACTACTCTTTATTACCGGAAAATGTTCAATTTTCTTTTTTATTTTTGAATTTTTGGCAATTTTTTTTGAAAAAAGGCAAAATTTGACACAAATTTGACACTTTTTGGGAGTGATTTGGGAGTTGGATGAAAAATTTGGAACATGAAAAAAATAGTGCTACTTTACACTATTTTGAAGATCTTTTACGAGCTTTTTTCTTGGCTTTTTTGGAAGCCTTTTTCTTTTGTTTAACTTTCTTACTAATGTTATAAATCGTATCTAATTCTTTAGGATTGCTATTATAAATATTTGGGTAAGCTTTAATTAAACGGTTTTTAACAAAACGTAATTTAGATATTTCTTTAGTATATTTTTTTTCGATAAGAACTGGTAACATCTTAAGCTTTTCACTTTTTAATTCTTCAGCAATAATTAGACGATGACGAAGATTATAGGCAATAGCGTAAGATGCGATACAATCAATGATAAAAATGATTAAAAGAATTGTTCCTAGTATGATAGTCATTTTATAACTTAAAAAGCTTAAAAGATACTCAATAAAAGGATATAGATACTTAATAATAAAGCAAGAACCGATACCAAATAAGAGACAATTTTTTAAGCATATACGTCCATTAATGGAGTCTTTGCGCATACTATAGTCCCACCATTTATTATGGAAGATACGTTCTAGGATATAGCTTGTATAATATTCAATACAACTAGTCATAACCATACCTACAATAAAGACAATAAATAAATCATTTTGATATTTATTTAAAGTTAGAACTAGTAATACTCCCCCTACTCCATAAATAGGAAGACAAGGTCCAAAAAGAAATCCTCTATTAACTAGTTTTCTTTGTCTTATACTACAATTAATAACTTCAACAATATAGCCACCAAAACTAATCATTAAAAATACTAAAAATAAATAAATAAATTTATAGTACATGATTATTCACCATACTTTTTAAACCACAATTTCCAGAATTATCTAAGATACACGTTACACAGTTTTCATACTTATTCTTAGTTTCACTAAAACCTTCAACTAAGTTGAATATTGCCAAAGTAATAGATGGCACAAAGAATACTAAAACTCCGGCAATACATCTTTTAGCAAAAGTCATAGCTTGTTTTTTTAAAGCTCCATCATCTTGGGCAATAACAGCCCTAGCCATATCAATAGTACCCATAACTACTAAAATAATTGGAACAATAATCTTACATGCTGTAATAACGATATAGGCCATATACATAACTCTTTTAACACCTTCGTCAGTACAAAAATCATCAGCAGCATGAACATTATTCATAAACAAGAAAGTACAAATAACCATTAAAAACATAATATTTAGGACTCTATTTTTTTTCATAAACTACCCTCCTTCTAGAAAATTATATCATACATTACTTATTTTTAACATAAAATTCATTAGAAAATATGGAGGATAAGATGAACAAACAAAATTTATGGTTTATTACTTTATTTAGTATCGTTTTAATTTTAAGTATTTATTATATTAGTATCCCCAATAATTTGTTAGAAGAATATACTAGTTCTAGTGGGGATAGTAATAATACTAGTGAGGTAGTTAATGAATCTAGTATTTTAGTGTCGTTAAGGGTACAGGATGATGAAGAAACTTTAAATACTATTAATGAGTTAAATACAATACTTTTAGATAAGAATAAGAGTAATGAAGAGAAAAATACGGCATATGAATCTTTAAAAAGTATTAATGAAACTAAGGGGTTAGAAGAACAAATAGAGACAATGCTTAAAGATGAGTTTAAATATGATTCTTTTGTTAAAATTAGTAAAGATCAAATAAATATTGTAATTAGTAGTAGTGAGCATAATAAAGATATTGCTAATAATATAATTAAGAAAGTTCAAAGTATGTATAATACTAAAAAATATATAACGATTAAGTTTCAATAGAATTAAAATAATTTAACTATGTTATCTTTAGCAGGAAAAATGAGCAGGTCCAGTAAATATAAGGGCTTGCTCGTTTTTTAGTTGTTGGGCTTTGGAGTATTTTTGCATAATTTAAAAAACAATATTACTATAATAAATTTTCTTTTTCTAGGAATAATTGAGCTTTTTTCCTAGAAAAAGAAAATTCCTAGTTACAAAATATAAGTTAAGTAAACTTTATTTTAGTTAATCATACACTACTACTAAGAGGTATTATATGAATAAATTATTAACTGTAAGAGAAAAAGAAGTTTTTGAATTATTAACCCAGAATAAGTCAACTAAAGATATTGCATCAATCTTAAGAATTAGTGAAAAAACAGTACGTAATCATGTTTCAAATGTCATTCAAAAACTAGGTGCAAAATCTAGAAGTGGCGCAATTTTAGAACTAATAAAGTTAGGAAATATTAAATTATAGGGCCTTTAACGAGGCTTTTTTTGTTCTTATTATATGAACTCATTAATAGTATTTATTAGAGGTGGGTTATGCTAAATGGAATAAAAAGAAAGTTAATGATATCTTTTTTAACATTGTTAGTTTTATTAATTATTTATTTAATTCCAACGAATAAAGATATAGAGATTTTAAAAGAAAATAATGAGATTAAAACCCAGAAAGTTTTTTTATTAAATAATAATTTATTAGTAGAAACTGATGTTATTAGTAAGAATAATATAGATATAATAAGCCAAGCTAAGGATATTATAGATAGTCTAACTATTGGAGGTTCGAAGAGTAATTATTTAAAGAAAGATATGGAAGCGGTTATTCCTTTAGGAACAAAGGTTTATGATGTATCATTAAGTGATGGTATTTTGAAAATTAATTTTAGTAAAGAATTTTATAATGTTAGTGAAAGATTAGAAGAAAAGGTTGTGGAGGCTTTAGTATATTCTTTAACTAATTTAAATGATGTTAAAGGGATAATGATCTTTGTAGAAGGTAGTCAAATGCAGGAATTAATTCATAGTAAAAGGCGGGTTCCTTTAGTGCTTACTAAAGATTATGGGATAAATAAGATATATGATATTACATCACTTAGTAATGTAACAAAGTCGACTTTATATTATTATACGAATATTGATAATGATTATGGGGTTGTTCCGGTTACGATATTTTCCAATGATGATATTAATAAAGTAGAAGTTATTATTGAAACTTTGAAGTCTTCCCCTATTTATCAATCTAATTTAATGAGTTTTTTATCGAACAATGCGAAACTTTTAGACTATGAGTTAAAGGAAAATGCCGTAAAACTTAGTTTTGAAAATTCTCTTTTGGATACGTTCTTTGATGATAGCTTGATTGAGGAAGTTAAGTACGCTATTAGTATGTCTTTAAAAGATACTTTAGGGGTTAGTGAGGTTATTTTTAGTGTTAATGGACAAAATATTTGAAAGTTTACAAAATTAGGGCTTGCATTAGGCTCTTTTTTGTATTATAATTCTAAATGTATTGAAAAGAAATGTCCTCGTAGCTCAGCTGGATAGAGCATACGCCTTCTAAGCGTACGGTCAAGTGTTCGAATCACTTCGGGGACACCATTATGATATTAACGGCTTTAAGGCCGTTTTTATTTTCTAATTTAGGAGGATTAATGATTTATACTAGTTGTCATAAAAATTTTCAAACGATTAATTATAAGACGTATGCGATTTCGGGTAATCGTGGGTGCGACGCAGATTATCATGGGCTTTGTTACCCTACTTTGGCACCGAAGAAAGATTTTTGGCTAGTTTGGCATAGGAATATTGGAGTTGTGCCTGAAGAAGTTAATAATCGTTATTATATTGAAGAATACTATAAGCAAGTTTTGAGTAAGTTAGATCCGGAAATTGTGTATGAAGATTTAAAGAATTCAGTCTTGCTATGTTATGAAGAGGCTCCCCTATTTTGTCATAGACATATTGTAGCGGCATGGCTAGAATTAACTTTAGGAATAAGCGTTCCCGAGGTGGCTTTAGTAGATAATAAAATTATTTTTCTAGAACATCCTAGTCATATTAAGAAAGAATTAATTCAAGTTATGAAAAATGACAAAGGATTATGTAAACGTTTAATTAAGTAAGGAGATTTATCGTTTTTAATGATATAATCTTAGTATGAGGTATTATATATGAAGAAATTAAAAATGATAAGTTTGCTCCTTTTTTTATGGCTACCAGTTAGTGTTTGGGCTCTTGAGTACCCTACTTTGCATTATGATAAGGCTATCGTATATGACTTGACAGACGACAAGGTATTGTATGAGTTAAAGGACACGGAGAGAGCTCATGTAGCGTCGTTAACGAAGATTTTGACAACTATTACAGCGATTGAAAGTATTGATAATTTAGATGATATGATTACTTATACGGAGAATATGAAATCCTTAGTTAGATGGGATGCTTCAGTAGCAGGTTTAAGTGTTGGCGATAAGGTTTCGTATCGTGATTTATTATATGCTTCCATTTTACCTTCGGGTGCGGATGCCACAACAGCCTTAGCCATTTCTACTTCCGGTTCAATTAGTAATTTTGTTAAAAAAATGAATGAAGAAGCTAGTAAGATCGGAATGCATAATTCCCATTTTGTTAATGTTACGGGGTTAGATGATGATGATCACTATAGTACAGCCGAAGATATTTTGAAGTTACTTAAGTATGCGATGCAAAACGAAACTTTTAAGAAAGTTTATACAACTAAGGAATATACGCTTAGTAATGGACTTAAGGTATCTAGTACTTTGAATGTATATAATAAGAATAATAAAATGGATTTAACAAGAATTTTGGGTAGTAAGACGGGTTTTACTTTAGAAGCTGGTTTATGTATAAGTACTTATTTTATATCTAATAATCATGAGCTTTTATTAGTTACATTGAAAGCTCCTCGTACTAGTGATAGTTATAATGTATTAGATGCTTTAAATTTAATTAATTTTATTGATAATAATTATAATAATCAAGTTTTATATAAGAAGGATGATGTTATTACAACTTTGAAAGTTTCTAAGAGTACAATAAATGAATATGAGGTTAAACCTCTAAATGATGTACTAGCATATTTACCTAATGATTATGATAAATCTAGTGTTAAAGCGGTATATCAAGGTAGTGAAAAATTATCTTATAAAGATAAACTTGGTAGTAAAATTGGCGTTATAAATTATTATTATCAAGATAGTTTGATTTATAGTGAAGATGTTTTAGTTAGTTCAAAGATTAAGTTAAGTATTTTTAAGGTATTTGTTATTCCTATTTTAGTTATAGTTGCCCTTCTTTTCTTACTTAGGGTTTATAATGTTAGTAAGAGAAAGAAAAGAAGGCGTAAAAAAAGAAGATAGTTAGTCTTCTTGAGTAATATCAATCGTTGTGATTGGTATTTTTTATTTATCCACCATAACGTTCACTAAATGAATAAGTTTCTCCATTATTAATTGTCGATGATGAACTTACACTTCCATCAGTATTTTTGAAACTACTATATAATATAGTGCCATCTATAATTTCAAAGTTTCCATCATTATATGAACTATTTATAAATTCTTCCCATGTCATTCCTTCTTCAGCTGTTATTGTATACTCATCACCATGTAAATTAGCCTTAAACATAATTGGCTTCTTGATTTGATATGGATTATTTGAAGTTCCATCTCCGTTAACTACAACTACTCTTGATTTCAAATAAAGTACTGGACGAGCTGAATATGATTCATCGCGTGCACTGGCAGTATAGATAGGACCTTCTGAACTTATAGAAAATGCATAGTTAGCGTCCGTCGTATTAGTTGTCAATGTCCATTGTGAATAACCCGAGCTATATAAATAGTCATTGTTGTAACATTCAGATATAGCACCGCGACTCCAATTATCTAGACTTTCTGCTAAGCAAGTAGCTCTATTTACTTCTGAACTTCCTGATGTTGCATAGCCATAATCACTTGGATACATCAAGGCTATTTTTCCGGTCCAAGTTGTTGAATTTTCACCATATACTGTTGTTCCTCTTTCATAACTGTACCAATGTTTTGGCAGACCATTACTTGAATAGTATTCATAGCTAGTTCCGCCCAAATTCCATACTACACTTTCGATTGCATTTCTCACAGCGTTATTTTTTAGAGCACCAGTTGTATATGTTCCATTATAATAATCTCCATTAAAAGTATTTTGCAAAGATGCTGTAGGCCAATTATTATTCCAAGTACTGTCCCAGGCTATATACTCAATAAAATCTTTTCTTATAATTTTAACTAAATCTTCAGTTGAATTACTGCTCTTGTTTACATTTTTAAATATACCAATAATACGCCATTTTTCACATGTATCTGCACTTGGATTATTATTATCTTTACAATTAAAGTAAACATAGTTGTTTGGATCAGCGCCAATATATCTGATATTACTATCTGGGTCGTCTGTGGCAAATGATGATTTATTCGCTAAATATGCTTTGTTAACTTTCTCAATGATAGGAATAGGTTTTGGAACAAAATAAACACTACATTTAGTCTTTTTAGTGGCATTTCTAATATTAATACCCCATTCGGTATTATCCCATGTTGCAGTTGCACCGTTGTCACAAACTATTTTGCTAACCATGTAATCATCATTTTTGCCAGGTATATCATTTGACCATTCACCATCTATATAACTAGCAATAAAATAATCATTCTTAATGAAAGGTTGAACTGTTGTTTCATAAGCAGTTGCTTCATTTTTAGAAGTAAATTTAGAATAAGTAAAATAAATAACTGATACCGTAACTATTAAAACTAAAGATAAAATTGTGCCATATTTATAAACTTTACTTTTATTTTGAGCCCACCAGAGTTTTCTTTTCAAATTCATATCATTACCCTACTTTCTATCTATAGAGATTATAACATAGAAAAGATAAAAAAAGAAGTTAAACTTGCATTAGTTCAGCTTCTTTTTCTTTTTGTTTTTCATCAACAATTTTATTATACTTATTAATTAGTTCTTGAATATCAGCAAGTTGTAACTTTTCTTCATCTTCAGGTAATTCAGCTTTCTTAATCTCATTATTAGCATCTTGTCTAATATTTCTTAATGCTACCTTAGCTTCTTCCGATAAAGCTTTAGCTTGTTTAACATAGTCTCTTCTAGTGGCTTCAGTTAAAGCCGGAATAGTAAGAATAATCATTTCTCCATTATTAGTGGGATTTATTCCTAAGTTAGCTTCTTGAATAGCATGTTCAATATTTTTTAAAGTACTTCTATCAAAAGGTTTAATAAATAATTGACGAGCTTCTGGTACAGTAATATTAGCAACACTTGAAATTGGTGTTGGTACGCCATAGAACTCAACCATTATGCCATTTAACATTGAAGGATTAGCACGTCCAGCTCTAATGTTAATGTACTTAGCTTCTAAGTTTTCAATAGCTTTCATCATTTTTAATTCTGTTTCTTCTAAATTCATGTTTTTCTCCTCATTAATTAATTTCTACATTATCATTATAATTGATATCCCCTATTTTGACAATAATATTTGCTTTTACTTTGCCATATTCATTATAATACAAGGTATATGGATTATTCATAGTAACATCAATATCAATTTCATCATTATCTTTTATATGGTCATAGATTTTAGTTCTTATGGTATCAGCACTTAAGTTTTCTTGTTTCATTATAATTTGATTAGTTAGTAATTTACCACTTCGTTTATCAAGACAATAATAAGTTAATTTGTTATCAAAGGTCATAGCACTAGCTAAAAACTCATATTCATTAACTTCAATAGTTACATAGTTAGTAGAATTAAATGTATTATAATCAATAATTTGGGCTTGAGCAATCCCATCGGCTTCATTTATAATTTCTTGGTTAGAATTATCTTCTAACTTAGTATACTTACCTCTAATTTTATTCATATTATTATTTAACTTAGCTTCTAACTCTTTGGCATCATCACTATTTAAGTTAATATGGATATCTTTATATTCTAATTGGGCTTCACTACTTATAACATCAACATTATCATAATAAACAATATTCTTAGTTTTATCAATTTCTAATGTTTCAGTATCATCTAAAATTTTCTCACTAATATCAGGTTTCTTAATTAGAAAGTAACCCAATACAATAAGACCAATTATTACTAAAATAAATATAAAGAATGTTAATTTACTATTTTGTCTATCAGTTATCATAATCTTCTTCTCCTAAATATATGCTTATTTTATTTTTAAAGTTAGTTACTTGGTCTAGAGTCCAGTAGCTTTCAGGGGTTGTTTTGTAAGATACTAGGGATGTTTCATCATCATAGTTAATTATTTGACCATTTTTAACAAAGACTAAGGCTGGTGTAAATAAGTATTCTTTACCATCATCTGTTTGTTTTAGATAACTACTCATGATGTCTTCTATCTTAACAAAATTTTTATTCTTTCTTGTTCTATCTTCTAATAAGTCATAATAGTAAATAGTTTTAATATCATCTTCATTAACAGCTTCATTTAAGTATCTAACATAGTATTGCATCCATTCATTATTAGAAAATCCCATTAAGATAACACCACTTTTATGTTCGATAATATCTAGTACTTCGTATGATTTAACGTATTTAAATTTATTATTTTCACTTATTTTATATTCACGACTAAATTTTTTAGCATCACTTATCTTAGTACCATAATCTTTCTTACCTAAGTAAACAAATGCCCCCATGGTAAGGCCAAATAAACATAAGTATATAAGCGTTCTAGTTAATTTTTTCATTGTATCACTCTTCTTTAATACTTTTATTATATCAAAGAATAAAGGTTTTTAACAAATAAAAAAAGACACTTTGTAAATTTAGTGTCTAGAATTATGCACGAGATGAGTATTTACCATCTTTAGTAGAAACGATAATACGTTCTCCGGTTTTAATAAACATTGGAACTTTGATTGTATAACCTGTTTCTAGTGTAGCATCTTTTTGGGCATTATTAGTAGTATTACCTTTAGTAGCGTCAGTTGTATCAACTACTTCGAATTCAATTTTTTCTGGTAAATCGATACCAATAATTTCACCTTCATAGAAATTAATAGTAATTTCTAAGTTTTCTTTTAAATATTTCTTTTCTTCTTCTAATCTTTGTGCTGGTACTTCTACTTGTTCATAAGTATTAGTGTCCATAAATACATAGTCATCACCAGTATTATATAGATATTGCATTGGTTTTTTATCAACGTGTGCTTTTTCTATTTTAATATTAGTATTGTATGTATCTTCAACGATAGAACCAGTTTTTAAGTTTCTTAATTTCATTTTAACGAAGGCAGAACCTTTTCCTGGTTTAACATGTTGGAACTCTACTATTTGACATAGTTTTCCATCCATGATTATAGTCATACCATTTTTAATGTCATTAATATTAATTAGCATGAGTATTCTCTCCTATTCTTATTATTTTTTTTCTTTATGAGTTGTATGTTTTCCACAATTAGGGCAAGCTTTTTTAATACCTAATTTTTCTGGAGTATTTTTCTTATTCTTTTGTGTAGTATAGTTTTCATGTTTACATTCACTACATACTAAAGTAACGTAATTTCTATTTTCATTTTTAGCCATAAAGTCTACCTCCTTTTTTTGATTACATAGGTATTTTACCATAAATTAGCTACTTTGCAAACAACTTTTTTGTGTTTTATTAGATAATTACTTCGTAAATAGATAATCGCTTATTTCTTTGGTGATATTTTTAGTAACAGGAGCAACATAGCTGCGTTTTTCATTTTCATAAGAGATATTGGGGCTTATTATAACGAAGGAATATTTAGGGGTGTCTTTGGGAGCGTAGCCAATGAAGGTTTGATTAATGGTGTTTATTTTGCCATCGTAGTAGTTTTGGGCGGTGCCGGTTTTGCCAGCGGGCATGTATTTAGGGTTTATATAACCACGAGCTGTTCCTTTGGTAGTTACTTGGTAGAAGCCTTCTTTGATACGAGACATATTTTTTTCTTCTAAGGGGATAGTATCTACTACTTTGTTTTCTTTTAGGGTTAGACTTAGAGATTTTCTAGTACCATTATTAGCAATTGTATTGATGTAAGATAGAAGGCCTAGTAAAGAATAAGTATCATATTGCCCGATGGTTAAATTTAGATATAGATCTGGGGCAATGGTTTCTCCTTCGATACCAGTAAATTCTTGGGGAAAGTCGATGTAAGTAGTACTTCCTAGACCATAACTTTTAAATATTTCCCGATATTTATCGAAAGTTTCTTTGGTTACTTCAAGACGCATATTAGCGTGGTATTCTTGGTTAGCAACTTTAATGGCGGTGATAAATTGATAATAATTAGAAGACATTTTTAAAGCAGAGATATCATCTATATAACCTAGACGTTTGAAGGAACATTTTTCGGGAACATTGTATAACTTTACACAAGCATCATTGATTTTCTTACCAATAGATATGGCATTATTGATATAACCAACGGTATGGGAAGCTCCTTTAACTACTGATCCTACTGTAAAACCATTATTGAAGATATCTAAAGTTATGTCTTGAAACTCATTATTATCTAGAATCTTCTTACCCGATAAAGCAAGGATTTGGAAAGTTTTTGGATCACTAATAAGGGCATAACTACTATTAAAATACTCAGTATTAGCCATAATCTTGGATTTTTCTAAGTTAGATTTAATAATACTTTCTAGTTTTTCTTGGATAGATAAATCGATACTTAAAGTTAGATCTTGACCAGGAATTTCATCTTGGATAAGGGTTGTAGTGTTATCCTCTCCTACTTGGTAGATAGCTCTAGTACCATGAAGAGTGTCTTCATATTCTAGTTCAAGACCACTAATACCAACTAATTCTTTTATGTTATATCCTTTATTTAAGTAAGTATTTTTATTTTCTTTACTAATAAAACCAAGATTACCAATGATACTAGAAAGGTTCTCGTACTTAAGATCACGAATATATTTATAATCACAGTTTAAACCTTCAATGTTTTCTTCTAAGGTAGTAGCGCATATATTATCACTAACATTTTCTTGAATTATCTTAGTATCATAAGAATATCCTTTATTTAGTAAGTAATAGATATGAATAGCAATACGATCTTTAAGAGTATACTTAGATATTTCTTCGTTAAGACGATTAAATTTAAGTTCTTCAATATCTTTAGAAGTAATCTCACGATACTTATAACTCTCTAGTTCTTTAGTACTTAGAAGATAGTCAGTATTATTATTTAGCATGTAAAAACGTTTAAGTTCATCCGTGGTAGCTTCGGTAGTACTAGATAAGATGTTTGCTAATTTATAAGATAGTTTTATTTCGTCTTGAATACTAGATTTATTAAGTTTACGATATGTTATGATATTAATCTTTTTATTATCTAAGATAATGGTGCCATTGCGGTCTAGTATGCGCCCTCGGGGTGCATCTTTGTAAGTAATATTTTTGATAGTATTTTTTTGATAGGCTTCTAAGTAGTAGTCATGGCGGATAAACCTTATTTGGTAGATACGATAGGAAATGATACCAAAAAGAAATAATGTTAGAAGGAAGATAAGTTTATGTTTAAGACTCATAAAAAATTCACCATTATTAGTATTGCAAAAAGAAGTACTTTCATACAATATTATAGGTGAATTTATGAATAATATAATAAGTAATTATATGAATAATTTAAGTATGGATGATGTAAAGGGGTTTGCTATACAAAATGGAGTTTATCTAAGTGATGAAGAACTTGTTTTTGTGTATCACTTTGTAAAAGAAAATTATCTTTATATTTTGAAGAACCCAAATAGTTTGGTTTTAGCAAAGTATAAAGATAAGTTTAGTAAAAATAATTATGATAAGATTGTGTTACTATTAGATTTTTATAAAAGAAAGTATGGCTTTTTACTTAGTAAGTTAAATTAACGTTTTAAGGTACCTAGTGTTTTTTCTAAGTAACGATCTTGAAATACTTTATTTAGTTTTAAAGTGTTTTTTTCGTGGTGGTATCTTGTTTCTTTATATGGGTAAATGCCACTGAATATTTTTATTATGCCAATGTAGTTATTGTTATCATATAATTTATAGTTATCATTATTTTTAAAACTGCTCATGTAATACCTCTATTCTTTTCTTTATTATTATATCAATAAATGTTTATTTTAGCCATAGTTTTTAACTTATTATTGTTTTTTAAACATATAATTTAGTGGTGAAGCGATATGAAAAAAGGGATTGATAAAATCTTAACTTTTATGGTTATTATTGCGGGATTACTTGGTATTTTAATGATTTATTCTTCTAGTAGTGTGTGGGCAGAATATAAGTTTAATGATCCTTTAAAGTATGTTAAGCATCAATTTTTATTTTATATAGTGGGATTGTTGCTGATGCTATTTTTATCGAAGGTAGATATTAGTTATTATAAAAAATATGCCAATAAGATATTACTAGGTTGTTTTATTTTACTAGTACTGGTGTTAATTCCGGGAATTGGTAAAGTGCGAAATGGCGCTAGGAGTTGGTTTGGGATTGGATCTTTGGGTATTCAACCAAGTGAGTTTGCGAAGATTGGATTGATAATTTTTGTTTCAAAGTATTTGGCAAAGAATGATCATGACGTAAAACAGGTGGTTAAAGGTTTATTCCCTATTTTAGGGGTTATTTTCTTATTTTTTGGTCTAATTATGTTGGAACCGGATTTTGGACAAGGCATGGTTATTGTACTAACGCTTATTATGATTATTTTTATTTCAGGAGCAAAGGTTAGTTTCTTTGTTAAGTGTGGAATTTTGGGCTTAGTTGGTATAGTCATTTTAATTATTATTGCACCCTATCGGTTGGCAAGGATTGTTTCTTTTGTTAATCCATGGGTTGATCCTTTAGGTAGTGGTTTTCAAATTATTCAAAGTTTGTATGCAATTGGGCCAGGTGGCCTTTTAGGTTTAGGGTTTGGTTCGTCTATTCAAAAGCATTTTTATCTACCGGAACCACAAACAGATTTTATCTTTTCCATTATATCGGAAGAGTTTGGGTTTCTTGGGGTTCTCGTGGTAACGACAATTTTTCTTGTTATTTTCATTCGAGCGGTAAAGATATCTTTAAGTTCAAGAGATTTGTTTTCTAAGTATTTAGTGTTTGGATTAGCATTTGGTATTTTAATTCAGGCTTTGCTAAATCTTTGTGTGGTTGTGGGGTTAATTCCAGTTACCGGAGTTACTTTACCATTCTTTAGTTATGGTGGGTCTAGTTTGTTGGTTAGTTTGGCGTCGATTGGAATAATTTTAAATGTTAGCCGTAAATAAGAATTAATTTTTTAATATTTAGTTCATTTGCAAAACTTTAAGCAAAATAAGCAGTTATCTACATAATTTAGCGTACAAGCAATCATTTTATGTAGATAACTTGACTTTTTTATAAAATAAAGTTAAAATTTAATTGGTGATAAAAATGAGCGAAATATATAAAAGAGAAAATTATTTAAGAAAAATAAGAGGCTTTTATCATAACACAGAAATTATTAAAGTTATAACAGGAATTAGAAGAGCTGGTAAGTCTTGTATTTTAATGAGTATTATAGAAGAACTAATAGCAAGTGGCATTAAAAATGAAAATATTATTTATATTAAGTTAGATAGTCGTGAATATCGCAATGTTCAATCTAAAGACGATTTAGATAAAATAATTAGTAGTAGAATAGCGTCTTCAGAAAATTATTACTTATTTATTGACGAAATCCAAAATGTTGAAGGTTTTGAAGAAGTAATTGATGCTTATCGCAATGACGGAAATGTTTCTATTTTTATAACTGGTTCAAATTCTTATCTTCTTTCTGGTAATTTAGTCACTAAATTGTCGGGACGTAAAATTGAAATTGAAGTTTTACCACTTACCTTCTTTGAATATGTAGATATGAAAAAATTCTTTAATAAAGAAGTAAATAGCAATATTTATTTGGAATTTGAATCTTATATTCGAAATGGTGGATTTCCAGGAACCATTATGTTAGACAATGATGATGATAAAAGAAGATATACCAAAAATATCCTAGATGATATATTTGAAAAAGACATTAAAACGAACGAAAAAATTAAGAATACAGAAATGTTTAAAGAAGTTCAAAATTATATTATAAATAACTTTGGGGCGATCGTATCACCTTCTAGTATAAGTAAGTATTATGAAGCCCAAAATATAAATATTGACATTAGAACCATTGAGCGTTATATAAATATTTTAGAAAACGCAAAAATTATTATTCCTTGTGAATTATTTGATATCAAATCAAAAAGGAGTTTAAGTGGCGAAAAGAAGTATTATTTAGCTGATTTGAGTTTGTACTTTGCTTTTAATACCGATAATCGTATTAATTATGGTCCAGTGTTAGAAAATGTACTTCATAACTATTTAATTAGTAAAGATTACTCTTTAAGTGTAGGCAGAATTGGCAAGTTAGAATGTGATTTTATAGCTCGTAAAAATATGGATAATTACTATTACTTACAAGTTTCTAAAAATATTGATGACGTAAAAACTAAAGAACGAGAGTACAAACCCTTTTATGAGATAAAAGATTTTTATCCTAAATATTTATTTGTTTTAGATTTCACACTTCAAAAAAATGTCAACGGCATTCATAACGTGAATATTGTTGACTTTATATATAATAATGAAGATTTAATTTAGAATTATAAAGATAGTGTTTTATGTGGCACTATCTTTTTTGATATAAGTATATCCCCTACTTTTAGGCATTTTGATACTAATAATTACATATTAGAAAATACCATGGTCAATAAGAAAAAATATTGCAATCAATATAATGATATATATTACCTTTTTTATTACCTCACTATTTGAAGTTATGATAGTACTTAGGAGTAAACAAAAAACAATAGGAAGAATACTAATTGAATTACTTAGGTTACCATAATGAAAGTAAATGAATGTTAAACTTTGAATATCAAAAATAAGGCCAAGTATTTCGAAGACTAACGCTAATGTAAGACCAATAACAATTGTTTTTAAAATTTTTTCTTTATTCATATGTACCTCTAGAGGTATCATAGCATATAAAAAGATCTAAGTAAATTAGATCCAAACATTGTATATAATCATTAACATAGCTAGAAGTAATCCGGCAACCCAGAATACTTTAACGATATCACGTTCCGCCCACCCTAGTTGTTCAAAGTGATGATGTAGTGGGGCCATTTTAAATATTCTTTTATGGAATTTACGAATGGCAATTATTTGAATTAAACTTGATAGGGTTTCGACAACAAAGACACCACCGATTATAGCTAGAGATAGTTCATGACGAGTTAGAATAGCTATGGCTGCAAGGGCACCACCTAAGGCTAGTGACCCAGTATCCCCCATGAATATTTTAGCCGGATGAGTATTATAAAATAAGAAGCCAAGTAATGTTCCAACTAAGACAAAGCAGAAAATGGCAATCTCTTGGTATCCAGCAAGCCATGAAGTATTCCAAGCAATAAGGCCATAAGCAAAGAATGCAATAGCGGATAAGCCACCGGCTAAGCCATCAAGACCATCCGTAATATTAACGGCATTTGAAGTTCCAACTAAAAGAAATAAAATAAATAAACCATATATCCAACCAAGATAAATATTAATATTTATAGCAGATATTGCTACATAGGGTTCTCCCCCATTACGAATGTATATATAGAAAAATACTAGGGCAATTAGGGTTTGCATAAATAGTTTGAACATGATACTTAGACCCTTATTATTTTTATAGATTATCTTTAAAAGGTCGTCAGCTAAGCCAAGAAGTGCATACGCAATAAAGACAATCATGACAATGATAAGGTTAGATGTCATATCGATACTACCACGCCACCAAAGTAGTAAAATGGTAATAATTGTTGGGATAATAAAGATTAAACCACCTATGGTTGGTGTTCCGTCTTTAGATAAATGTCTTTCCCCTAGAGTAAGACTAACTCTTTGACCAAAATGGAGTTTACGCATTAAAGGAATTATGATAACTCCCGCAATTATTGATAAAATAAACCCTAGCATCATTGCCATCGCGGCTTTAGCAAGTATAAGCATAAATTAAATCACCTTCCCTAATATTATACTACAGGAACTTCTGTTTTATAAAATATAATTCTTAATTTGACACATTATCTGGTATTTTAGACAGCCAAATTTAGCTATGTTATTTAATTTTATGGTTTTTAATCTAATTTAGAATACATACTCATATATTTTAATGGTGATATCATGTTTTATCAAGAGAAGCATTTTAGAATTAGATTAGTATTAGTAAGTGTTTGTTTACTTTTGTTAGCAGTTATTTTGAAAGTATTTTATATCCAAGTTTTTCAGTATAAAAAGTTAAATACTTTAGCTAATGATTTATGGAGTAGACAATTACCAATTACAGCGGATAGAGGGTTGATTTTAGATCGTAACGGAAAGGTTTTGGCTTCGAATATTACGACTACTTCTTTGTATATTGTGCCTAATCAGGTTAAAAATAAAGAAGCAGTAGCAAAAGATTTGGCGGATATTTTAGGGGTTTCTTATGAAGAAATGTATCGTCATGTATCCAAGAAGACTTCCATTGAAAGAGTACATCCGGAAGGAAGACAGTTGTCGTTTGAGGTAGCAGATAAGATAAATAGTCTTAATTATGATGGAGTTTACTTACTTAAAGAGTCCAAAAGATATTACCCTTATGATAATTTATTAGCGCATGTTTTAGGGTATGTAGGTATTGATAATCAGGGCTTGTCAGGGTTAGAACTGGAATATGATAAGTTTTTAACGGGTACTAATGGGGCGATAAAATATTATAGTGACGCTAAGGGGGGAAGACTTTCTAAGACGGAGGAATATGTCGAGGCAAAATCAGGAAATAATGTTACTCTGACTATTGATTTGGATTTACAGTTAGCAGTAGAACGAGAACTTGATAACACGGTGGCCAAGTACAATCCCGAGCATGCATTGGCTATTGCTATGGATCCTAATACAGGTGAGGTTTTGGCTATGGCTAGTAGGCCTAATTATAACCCTAATAGTTATCAGACTTATACGCAGGAAGTATTATCCCGTAACTTACCTATTTGGATGACTTATGAACCCGGTTCAACTATGAAAATAACGACACTTGCAGCATCGTTAAATGAGAATATCGTGAATTTATTTGAGGATAGATTTTATGATGCAGGACATGTTAATGTTGATGGGGCGACTATCCACTGTTGGAAGGCTGGCGGTCATGGGGATCAAAGTTATTTAGATGTAGTGGCAAATTCCTGTAACCCAGGGTTTGTTAATTTAGGTTTAAAATTAGGTAAAGAAAAGTTATTTGAGTATATTAATAATTTTGGCTTTGGAAAGAAAACGGGCATTGATTTGAATGGTGAAGCCAAAGGTATTATGTTTAACTTAGATCGGGTTGGTAATGTTGAGCTTGCAACAACGGCATTTGGGCAGGGCGTCAGTGTTACCCCTATTCAACAAGTTACTAGTGTTTCAGCTTCAGTTAATGGTGGTACTTTGTATAAACCCTATATTGTTAGTAAAGTTACTACGGCAAATAATAAAGAGACTTTACAAAGTGTTGAGGCTACTAAGGTTAGAACGGTTATTAGGGAGGATACTTCTAAGCTTGTAAGGTATGCGTTAGAAAATGTTGTAGCTCATGGTAGTGGGCGGAATGCATATATTGAAAATTATCGTGTCGGTGGAAAGACTGGGACTGCCCAAAAAGTTAATAATGGTTCTTATATGGTTGGTAATTATATTGTATCGTTTATTGGGTTTATGCCTGCCGATAATCCAAGTATTGTGTTATATGTTGCGGTAGATAACCCTAAAGGGATTGTACAATATGGTGGGACGGTTGCAGCGCCTATTGCAAAAGCCATATTAGAATCGTATATTGAAATAAAAAATATTCCCCCAACTAAGGAAGTAATGCCTAAAGAATATAATTGGTTAGATGTGAAGTATCAGGTATTACCGGATGTTTTAAATAAAAGTGTTAAGGAAGCTAATGAGATATTAAAGGGTTATAAGTTAGAATACTCGGGTACGGGTTCAAAGGTTATATATCAATCACCAGAATCAGGTTATTATGTAGCGGATGGTTCGACTATTAAGTTAATGTTAGGAGATTAGAAAAAGAGCTATACTCTAGCTCTTTTACCACGTTTTTTATTAGATAATTTTTCAACGCAAATAAGGGTTTGATCATAAAACGAGTAACTGGCATATGTTTCATTAAGGCAAATTAAAAGTTCAGTTTCCGTTATTTCTAGTTCGTTAGCAATATCAGTAATATTTAAATTATTAGTCTTAATGCACATTATAATTTTCTTAGACATTACAAGTTTTAATCGACGCATTGCTAAGGCACTTTTGTTATATCTTATTTTCATCTTTGACGACGCTCCTTTTGTAATTTAGCTATTAACTCATCATATATTTTATTGTTTTCTTGAATAATTTGTTCTTTTTTAGCTGGATCTTTTAGTTCTTGTTTGTAATAATCAATTTGATCCGAAATATTTTGTTTTCTTTTAACTATTGCTTGTTTGGTTTTAGTTGGATTATCGCTTTTTTTAATTTGGGCATTAAATGCTAAGATGGTATCTTCATCTAATATAACATAATAGATTCTAGCGATACCTTGCTTAGTTTCTTTAACACCTTTAACTTTATTATTGTTGTTAAAAGCTTTTTCTTTAGTTATGTCAGCTTCATCAGTAGTGTATGGTTTCTTTAATCTTTCTAAAGTTCCAATTACATCAGCATAAAACTCGCTTTTAATGCTGGCAATATCTTCTACTACAAATATGTTTCCGACGTTTGATTTAGCAAAAATAATATTTCTTACGTTGGTATGGATATTCTTATCTTGCATTGCTATTTCCTGTTCAAAAACCATTTTTCTTTCTAAAGAATATTCTAATTTAGACTTTAATAGAGTATATTCTTCATCTTCATTTAGGATGGCTAAATCTTCTTGGTTTAAATCACTTTCTAATTCTTTGATATCTCTTGATAGTTTGATTATTAAATCATTTACTAAGTCGGAGAAGTTTTCAAGTTCAGGATTAGGAAATTCCTGCTTAAAATTTTCAATGGTTGTTGCTGGTGATAATTGAATATTAAGATATAATCTACGATTTGATATTAACCCACTACTTGAATTCATAATTCACACTCTTTTCTTTGCTTTTTATAATATAATAGTTGTCTTTGTTCGTCAATATTTATTTAAGATATTTTTTAATTGTTCTTTGGTATAGGGTTTAGCTAAGTAAGCACTAAAACCTTGGTTAAGATATTTTTGATTGGCTCCAATTAGGGCATCAGCAGTTAATGCTACTACGGGTGTTTTAAAAGTAGATATGTTTTTTAGATTTTCTAAGGTTTGGGTTCCAGACATTTCCGGCATCATGATATCCATTAAGATAATGTCATAGCTATTACCATTTTTGATTTTTTCTAGACATTTAAAGCCACTATCACAGGTATCTAAGTTGGTATAGTTTAAAGCCTCTAGGGCTCTTTTAGCTACTTTAATGTTTAGAGGATTATCATCAACAATTAAGACTCTTTTAGACTTAGTTAAATCTTTTAGTTTAGGTAATGTGATAATATCTTGGTAGTAAAATTCTTGAGGTAACATGATGGTGAAAGTTGTTCCTACTTGGTATGTGGTAGTAAAGTTAATGGTACCATGCATTAGTTCAACTAATCTTTTAGTTAGAGCAAGTCCTAGTCCCATACCTTCAATATTAGAATTTTTAATAGTATCTAGTCTTTCAAATTTATGATACATCTTAGATAAAGTTTCTTCTTTCATTCCAATACCAGTATCTTTAATAATAATTATTAGATTACATTTATCTGGTTCATTAATACTTCGTACTAATATATCTATTTTACCATCTTTGGTATATTTAATAGCGTTAGATAAGATATTAGTAATAATTACTTTAAGATGTTTGATATCACCATATAAGTACTTAGGAATATTATCTTGATATTCGATATTTAAAGTTAGATTTTTCTTATTTAGTTTAATTTTATGATTATTAATAACTTCGTTAATACTTTCTTTTATGTTATATTTTTCATTTTGCAGTTTTAATGTACCAGTTTCGATTTCATTTATATCAATGACATTGTTAAACATTTCTAAAAGGTTATAGGAAGATGTAACAACATCTTGGAGGTCTTGTTTCATTTCTACAGGACACTTAGGATTTTCTTCTAAGGAGGTTGATAAGCCAACAATGGTGTTTAGAGGGGTTCTTACTTCGTGAGACATACTAGCTAGGAAGTTTTCTTGGGCTTTTCTTACTTCACTAGCTTTTTTAGCTTCAATGTTTAGTTGTTCGATTACTTTGGTATCGGGATTTTCAATGGTGAAATACATGATTAGAAGGATATAAGACATAAAGTAATTATAGATATTGCTTTCGGGGAATTTTATTTGAAGTAAGATACTGGATAATGAAAGTATGGTTAAGCCAAGAAATGGAAATGATTTCTTTAAGTTTTTTTTATTTATCTTTATTAGTTTGATAGTTAGTAGTGATATGATACTTATTAGGATAGTACTTATAATGTGATATGTGGTATACCCTATTTGGGATACTTTTAAGGTATTATTTACAACACTAACATCCATTGGTAATATAATGACTAAAATAATATTTATTAAATATATTGTTTTAAGTATTTTAGTAGTTTTAACTTTTTTATTTATTAGAACTAGGTTATATTGTAAAAATAAACTTAAGATAAGAAGATTTAAGACTAACTCTAGCTTTTTTAGGATTATAGTTAGAAAGTTAAGATTAAGGCTTTTAAATATAATAATGGTAAAAATGGCAATTACCGAGGAGATAAAGTTTATAATTAACATTTTAGAATATAACTTTGTTTCTTGGTTTTTAGCATTATTATGGTTAAAAAACACTTCAATAAGAAGTCCAGATAATAAGATATTAGCAATTAATATTAATAGTGTGTTCATTACATTCTCCTTTTTTAGCGTGGACTTTAATATTATCACTTTGAGCTTTTAATGGCAATGTTTTTTTGCTAATTTTTGGTAAGTTTTTTTCGACTTTACAATAATTTTAAAAAAAATAACACGAGTGTTGTGTTACTTAATTTTACCAAATAAGCCTTTTTTAAAAGGAATAGTTTCTCTTGGTTCGAAGATTTTATTTTCTAAAATATTTTTAGTGTTGACATTAAATAGTTCTTCAATATAATCTTCGGGGATATATTTTTTTAGGATATTTTTAACTTCTATTATTTTTTTATAAAATTCATGAGTATCGTGGTGAGTATCAGTTGCTATAAATGATGGAATTTGATGTTTTAATAAAAGCATAACTGTTTTTCTTGCCTCATCACCATAATTACCTAGGATACTTCCCATATTAACTTGAAATAGAGCCCCTGCTTGGTGTAATTCCATGATAGCCTCGGGATTTTCTTTAATAAAACGATATCTTTCAGGATGAGCAATAACAGGAATATAACCATTTACTTGGAGATTAAATAATAAGTCTTTTAAGCCTTTAAAGTTATTATTCATAGGTAGTTCAAATAAGATATACCTACTCTTATTTAAAGATGTGGCACTTTTGTTTTTAAGAAGTTCCAACATATTGTTTTCAACAAATATTTCATTGCCTAAATAAAGATTAATATTAATATTTTCTAACTTTAGTTTATTTTTTAATTCTTTTAAGATAGACTCATTATCTTTTACTTTACTACTATAACTACTTCCTAATATAAAATGAGGAGTAACTATTATATCGGTTACTCCACTTTCATATGCTTGTTTTAATATATTAATACTTTCTTCAAATGATTTTGAACCATCGTCAATATTAGGCAAGATATGATTATGAATATCTATCATTTTTCAGCCTTGTAATAGTAGTTAGAATAGTAATGATCTTTAGTAGCTGGATATTTATTTAAGACTACTCCAGCAATTTTATCACTAAATTTTTCTAAGTTTTTCTTAGTGTTATTTAGTAACTCTATTGGGGTTTGCTTATAGGCTGAAACAATAACAATTTTATCAACTAAGTCGGCCATGATTATTGAATCAGTTAATCCTCCTACAGGAACACCATCATAAATTACTAGGTCATAGTTTTTAGCAAGTATTTCTACTAGTTGTTTATTTTTATCACTAGCTAGTAATTCACTTGGGTTTGGAGGTACGATACCCATTGGTAAGACATAAATGTTTTCATATCTAGTTTTTTTAATATAATGTTTATATTTTTTTTCAACGTCGTCAATTAAAAGGTTTGATAGGCCTTCTAAGTTTTCAACATGGAAAATGTTATGCTGTCTTCCTCTTCTTAAGTCGCAGTCAACAATTAAAACTTTAGTTCCAGCTTGAGCAAATGCCACGGCTAAGTTAGAAGTAACAAAACTCTTCCCTTCTCCAGAAAAAGAACTCGTAACTAAGATACTTTTTACTTTGTCATCTACTGATGAAAATTGTAGGTTTGTACGAATAGTTTTGATGGCTTCAGCAATACTTGATTTAGGATTTGTTGCAACAATTAACTCATTCATTATTTATTTCCTCCTTTTAAAGTAGGTTTAAAAGGTACTACCCCTAATACTGGTAAACCAATTTTTTCTTCGATTTCTTCACTACTCTTAATAGTTGTATCAAAGTAAAACATAACAAATATAATACCACAAGCTAGTACGAATGACACTAGAACGCTGATAACCATTTGTTTTGGTACATTAATATTGTATGGGATGGTATTTTCATCAGCATAGTCAATAATACTTAGGTTTTTAATTTCATAAATGTTTTCGATTTCTTTAGAGAATACTTTAGCTATTTCGTTAGCAATGTCTTTAGCGTCTTTAGAGTTTTGGCTATTAACTGCTATTTTGATTAGCTCAGTATCTTTTTCGTTAGTTACACTAACCATGTTATGCAATGTTTCATAACTCATGTTTAAATCTAAGTTACTAATTACTTGATTTAAGATTCTTCTACTTTTAATTATTTCACGGTAAGTAGATACTAATTTTTGGTTGGTGGTAACGTCTGATTGAAGAGTACCACTATTAGATGTTGAATCACTTGATCGGGCTAGTACTACTGTTGTATATGAGTTATACATCGGTTTTTGAATGAATAAACTATATACAATGCATGCACCAGCGCCAAGTACAACAAATAATATAATTAATAAATACTTGCTTAGAAAATAACTAAACATTTCTTTTAAATTTACTTCTTCCATATAATCCCTCTTTGCTAAGATAATTATAAACTATTTAATTATTTTTCTCAACTACGATTTGTTATTTTTATATTTTTTTTGCATTTTTTCTTCTAATTCGGTAGCTATACTAGATATTTTTAAAAAGCACCATATAACGAATGCTAAAATAAAGATAATTATAAATGTCATTTTCTTCACCTAACGTTATTATATAGTATTTTATTATAATTGCAATTATTATTTGTTCGACAAATTTCGACAATTAGATTTGCTCTATGAATAATTCTTTTTGTTTTTTTAAGTTTGTAGTTAGTTTATATATGCTGGTAAATCCTAGGATAGCTAAGGAACTGCCACAGGTATCGATTAGGATGTCCATTATTTTACAGCTTCTTCCATCAACAAATAATTGGTGGATTTCATCACTAGTGGCGTATAGTACGCAAAATATTATAGCTAGGATTATGTATTTTGTTGCAAGTTTTTCTTTAGTTTGTAAATATAAGATTAGGATTAATCCTAGAATAAAGTACTCTGTAAAGTGAGCCGACTTTCTTACAATAAAGGTTTTATCTTCAATAATCTTTTGTCTTTTTTCTTCACTGATATTTTCTTTTTTAATGCTAATTACAGTATTTACAACGGCACTAGTTACTTTGTTGGAACTTGATTTAGATTCATCTGATACTTGAGCAGAGAACATAAATATTACACCCATCCAGATTATGGCTAGAATTATTAGAACTTTATCTTTGTATTTTAAGAGTTCTTTGGTGTATTTAGTAGCATAAAGAATAAGGGATAATGATATTACTAAGTAGATTGTACTTACAATGTTAAAGATACTCATAATACTTTGATAAGTGTAATTGATTAGATTAGAGATAATATCGTTATAGAATTCTAGGTGTCCTAAATCTAGGGTGTTAGATAAATATAAATGAATTATGGTTATTAGGACGGTTGTAGTTAATAATGATATAATGATATTTCTTTCTTTTAGAGTATATCTAGTTATGAAGTAATTAATGATAAATAATGTAATACATAAGAAGTCTAACGCTACTAAGATATGATAGATTCTGTTAAAACTATTATGATATTTATTTAGAATATTAGAATAACTTATTTCCGTTTCGTATATACTGCTCATTTGAGTAATAAATTTATTAATTGATGTTTTATCTTCTTCGGTTAATTTATAGTCTTTTAACTCTTCGTTAATGTTATTCATCAAATTTTCTTCAATACTAGTTTTATTAATTGTATTATCTTTATTGTTGCAGAAGTTATCCAACATTTTTTCAGTTGTTCTTCTTAGTAGTTCTTTATCGAAGATATTGTTTAGAATGTCATCGCTTAGTCCGGATTGGGTTACGTAGTATGACATTTCTAGTTTAATGTTGGTATATAGTTTTTCATAGTAGTTAGTTTCATTTAGTTGTTGAGCCATGAAGTTTTGATTAAAAATAGTAAATAAGATTATCGTAATAGTTGTTGTTAAAAAGAATAAGATTGATGAGATGAATTTGGTTAAGTAATTAAAAAATATAGTATGAGGTTTCATTATTCTTCTCCTTCTAGGCTGGCGGTTATGACGTATCTTTTATCTTTAAAGCCATAGATACTTACTGGGTAGCAGGTATACATTAGTAAGGTTTCTTTGTCGTCTTTGATATCCATGTCTTTTTCAAGGTCAGTAGCTTTTACTATTTGGCCTGTGGTTACTTTGTAGGTATAGGTTCCATAACTTGTTTTGATAATTATTTTAGAGCCTATTTTAAGGTCTGGTAGTTTACCAAAGTGAGCTTGGGAGTTATGAGCTGCCAAAACGATACTTCCCCCTTCTCCAGGAAAGTAGGACCCAGCATAGTGGCCAATATTTTTCTTGATTAGATCTAGGTTATCGCCTTCAACGATATTAGCTGATACGTTAATAGTTGGGATTTCTATAGTTGCAAATATTTCACCATAGGTTGGATAGTTTGAAAGACGTTTGCTCCCACTATCTATGTTTATCTTTTCAGTGGTTCTATTTACTTCTTTGACACTCATTTTATTTAATAATGAGATTGTGGTATCTATTTTTTTAGCAAAGAGAATAAATATTAAAAAGATAAATAATGATGCAAAGAAAAAAGCAATTGCCAATTGCTTAACAATTACCTTTAAAGTTGCAATACTTTTTTTAAGCATTAGCTTTTTTCATCTTTCTTGCGATTACGGCAATTCCGATAATAGATACCACACCAGCAAGAGCAATGATCATATAAGTATCAGTATATTTTACTTTAGAAGCAGTAACTACTGTGAATACTGTACCATCTAAGTTATATACTTTTACTCCGTTTTTAACAGCTGTAACTTTAACACTTGTGTTATTAGAAACTTCTGTTAATAATGCTTTGATTTCATTTTTTTCAGCTTTTGTTAATTTTTCAAAAGAAGTAGCATCTCCTCTTTCAATAATAGCAACAGCTTCATCAATTTTACTAGCAATGTAATCAGCATCAGATTCAGATACATTATTTTGTGATAAGTATCTTTCGATTTCTACTTTTTGATCACTAGTAGCTTGGAATGTTGTTCCATTGATTGTGTAAGCTTTAGTTAACTTAGCTTTTAGTTCGTCTTTACTCATAGCGTTAACGTTTAGTGTTCCAACTAATAACATTGCTACGAATAGACATACAATATTTCTTATTTTTTTCATATTCTCTCCTCATTTCTTCTTGTATTTTACTATTGTTTTTAAGTATTTTCAAGTAGGTTATGACAATTACTTGTCAAATTTTTAAATTTTTTTCTTAATTTTGAATTATATAGATGTTTAAATCGATGGTTATGCTTGGGATTTCAAGACTATTTTGGATGGTATTTATTGGTGTCATACCAATTAGGTTATCTTGGTCTTCTTTTGATATAGCAAATGACTTTGTATAAGTCTTAGTACTTATATTTTTAAAGTGTTTAGCAAGATTATCTATTACTTTTGCTTGTTTTTGGTATTCGTTTAAACCTAGAGCTTGACGGAGTTCTAAAAGGTAGTCCTTATTAGGTGCTACTTTGATAAACATACCACCCTTCTTCAATACTCTTTTAACCTCTGATTCACTATATGGCGATAGAAAGTCTATAATTACATCTATGCTATTGGTAGTGATTGGAATATTATTAACGTCACCATCAAAGTAAAACCTATTGGTGCTATTATAATCACTAGCCAAGTTAATAGCACTTTTGGAATAATCAAAAGCACAATAATTATAATTACCTGAAATTTTATTTAAAATATTAATGGTGTGTGTACCTTCTCCACATCCTAAATCTAGTATAGATAAATTATTTAAATTTAAACTATTGATAGTTTCTGCTATTATGTTATAGATTTCTTCATAGTATCCTTTTTGAATAAATTTTCTACGGCAAGTAAATAGTTTTTCATTATAGATTTTACTTTCTTTGATTCTGGTTGATGCAATAAAGTTAATTGTTCCCTTCTTAGTTAAATCAAAAGTGTGGTTGTTATGACATTTTAAAGAAGTTTCATTAAGTTCTAGACTATTTTTGCAATATGGACAAATAAAATTATTAATATTATTTTTAATAAAATCTAAGCCAATTTCTTTTTTACTTTTCATTTAATCATACCCTCTTTTTAATGTGGTGTTCTCTATAGTTATAAAAATTTGCTTTTTTTTAGATACTTTTTGTATTGTACAGTCAAACTAAGATAATGTTCTTTTAGTTATTATCGTATCACTTGATAAAGATAAGAGATAACAAGCTAAGAAACGTCTAGTATTTAGATTATTAACTCCTTTAATAGAATCAATCTTTTCATTTATATCTTCTAAAGTAGAACCTGCTAAAGGCAGAAGATATTCATTAGGAGTCCAGATATTATCAACCTTAACTAAAGTAGTATAGATATAAAGTCCTTTTAAGAATTCTCCAGAGCAAGAAAAGGCAATATCATAATATTCGTATTCTTTATTAGTATAGGCATCTTCTACTATCACTACACCCTTTTTAGAATTAACATCTTTAATTTGAAAGACACTTTCTACTTGGTTTTCGTCTATTTTCCAAGCTGTAGCATATTCACTAGATAAAACATTTAATGTTTTTGTGTACTTAGAGAACTCAGTTGGTTCATTATCAATACTATGAAATAGTAAGAGATTAGTTAAAGCTTTAGTCTCCATTTTAGAGATATCGATGTTATTTAGCTTAAATGTTTTTTTAAATTTATCTATAGGTAATGTCTTATAAGTAAGACAACAATTTTCAATGACACTTCCTATTTGGTCTTTAATTTTACGATACTGAATTATATCTTCGTTATCTTTAAGTTGATTAAATTTTTTATTGTATTCTTTAGTTTGCTTTTCTTTGATTTTTTCTTCTTGATATTCATTAGGAGTTCTTCCTTGGTAGGCAATTGATGTAGTATTGTTCATCATGTTATCTAGTAAGATACATAGTTCTTGATAGTCTTTCTCATTATGAACTAAATCTGCTAAATGTTCTTTTAGTTCGGTTCTATCTAAGTTAAGATTACAATACTCTTTTATTCTTTTTAAAATATAGTCGGGATATAAATGTAGTTCGTCTAGTTTATCTAGGAATGCTATGGTTGAATCTTCCGTTAGTAAAAAATCATGGTATCCATACCCTACTACGTCTTCAATTGGTCTTTCATAGATACTTAGTTTACGAGTTTTGCTTATTAGTTCGATTGCTTCTTCTAGGTATAAGTAATAATCAGCACAGGTATAGACATTGTCTTTTAAAATAATAAAGTGATAATTAATTAATGGTAAGTTAATGAGGTAATCAAATTCATCGGCATCTATTTCAGTATAGTCATATACTAGCTTGTATAGGTCTTTTTTGGTTAGAACGCCAAATATTTTGATTATACCTAAGAATACTTTTTCAAAGTTAGTGTTATCTTTGATTATGGATAAGTATGTTTTATTTAGCTTTTTGATTGTATGTTCAATGGTTTCTTTAAATTCTTCTGGGATATCATATTTCTTTTGAGTATAATCATAGCGAATAATTAGTTTAGCACTTAATGATTCATAGGCTATATGTTCTCTAACCTTGTCTTCTTTTAAGTGTTTATTTTTGATTATCATTTTAAGTAAGTCGATTTCTTCAATGGTTAAAAAGTCTTTTAGATATCCTTCTTGATTATATAAGTCTATTATTGTTTCAAGCATTTTCTTAGTAGTTATCTTATCATAGTCTCTAAAGTTTTTGATTATTTTATAGTAGTCTTCGTAGATGGCATCTTTACGTAAATATTTAGCTTCGTCTAATAGTTTCATTTTGTTCCTCTTTTCTTGGGTTTATATTAACACATAAAAAATAAAATAGATAGTGTTTCTATTTTACTTAAGCACAATAATTTTGCTTTTAGCTAGTTTTATTTTTAATCATTTGCAAAATAAACGGATCGTTGCAATTTATTTTCAAGTCTTTTATAAATGGTCTGTTTTCTGAAGTACTTAATCCATTCAAAACAATTTTCAAAATTTGACGTTTTTCCCAATTATCTGCTCTCAAATAATAATCCTTAATTTGTAATATTTCACCTCTAGTTAAATTATCTCCAAATTGTTCTAATATTGCTCTTCCAATGTATATTCCTGAATTTCTTTTTAAGTTTTTAAAAAAGTCAAATAGTACTTTCTTTTCACTATAATTTTCACAATTGTATAGTGATATTATACTTATCAAAATATATTCTGGAACATCATTATCATTTAGCCAAGAAGAGAATTTATTTAAAATGCTATCGTATGTTTTCTTAGAAATAAACTCTTTATTTTTCTTGACGACGTCTGAGTAATATGGAATAAATTGCGGATACTTTTTCAAAATATCTGGGAAAAATAATAGATCATCGAATTTTTCTTTAGCGATTAATATTTTTATCGTCTTTGTTATATCTGTTGGTTCTACAATCATATTATTTTTTAATTTGTCAAACGATTCTTGTTCATTTTCTCTTTTTAATTTTGCTACTTCTGAATTGCTTAATTTTCTAAACTTTGTTGGAACTATCCCAGAATATCCACGTATTATTTCAAATAATCCATTTTTATTTTGAGTATGTTTACTATTAGCGTTAGTATCATGATAATTAGATATATCTCTAAATTTTGTTTTACTCAAATTAATTGATAGTCCATGTTTGTTAAGAATTTCTACAAATTTGGTTATAATCCGGCTTGCTTCGTTAGAGTCTTTTGCAAAAAATCTATAATCATCAACAAATCTGCAGAAACATATCCCATTTGATTCTAAAAAATTATCTATCTCTATTAAGAATGCTTCAGCTAAAATACGAGAAGCATTTGATCCAACAGGAAGTCCATACGAATCTCTATTAGCCCAAAAGAGCAATGTTTGATCAATTACTTCTATAATTTTCCTGTCAAGTGTTGGAATTGATAATAATGTTGAATTTAGCCTGTGAATATTTAACCTATCATAAAAATTTGAAATATCACATTCAATTATTATTTTATACTTTTTTTTACTAGATATTTTTCTATACTCACTTTTAAAAGCAGAATAATTGTATTTTCTATTAAATATGCATCCTTTACCATTTGGTTCATATCTATAAGAAAAAACACAATGTTTATTTTTTCTTTCTTTTTCTACTGATTTAGCAATCATACAAGCCATTGTTAAATACTTAATTTCGTCTAAGACTTCTATTAATGCACACTTTCGAAAATCAAAGTTATTCTTTTTAGGAACAAGCATATAATAAATCTTATTCATTTTTAAAGTCTCAAAGTTTCCATCGTAATTAATGATTTTATCAAATGCGGATACAATTTCTTTAGTTATTTCTTCTCTAAATTTTTCGTTTTTAAATAATGAAATTTCAAATGGTTTTCTAAATAATGATACATCTGTGCATCCTTCTGATATTATATTGTCGATTGCTATGTTCACATATTTTTTAATTTCATTTTTCTTCATAATATAACTCCATAACTTCTTTTAATTTGTTTAAGCATATGCTATTCATTGCTTCAATTGTTGTTAGAAATATTGTTTCCATATTTGGATATTGTATATGCCAAGTAAATAATAATACATTGGTACAATATTATGTTGACAGTAATGTTAACAATTGTAGGAATTATGTATCCAATATAACCTATAAATATTCCAAATATCACACATAGTATCCCGCCAGATAAGTTTTTTCTTGAACGTTTTCCAGTTTTTTTGTCTTTTGTAAATGGAATAACTATTCCTATAATAATAAACAGCCATGCAGCAGCCACAAATTTTATGATATTATTGGTTAATGATGTTTCTTTTATAAAAATATTATTTAAATAATTATTTTCCTTCTCAGACATTTCTTTAATTATTGAATTGTATTCTTTCTCAAGATTTTCGTTTTTTCTTATCTCATTTTCGTCTAATCTACTGACCCTTTCCAAAATGTCTACTCTATTAGATACCCTGCTATAATACAGAAAATTTGTATCAATTATTGGATAAAAAATAATTAATAATAAAACCCCAATTATAAATACCCAAGCCACATTTTTTAAATTTGCATTATTTTTTAAAAATTCTAAAATAATCTCTTGCATTTTATCGACCTCTTGATATTGTATTATAACTCTTTATCTTTTAAAAGCAAAGTCTTATTATAATATATTATCACTGAATATTGATATATTTTATGTTAACAGCCACTTGATTGACTTGAATAAGGTTAGAAATTTTAAATTTTCTTTTATCAATTCATTAGTATCATAATAAAAATCAAGTATTTTCATGTATCTTTTTCAAAAGTTTAGTATAATATATCCTCAAGGAGGAATATAATGAAAACACATAGACGTATTTTAATAATTTGTTTTATACTAATGGTGGTATCTTTTCCTTTTATTATTTATATTAATGATAGAAAAGTGTATGATGTTACTATGACATTATTAACTAGTGGTTTAATATCATTATTGATTGAATTACCTACCTATTTGGAATTAATTGAGAACAATCGTAGAAAGCTATACTCATCTTTGTACTATGCAAAATTTAATGCCTTACTTTTTTTAAGTGATATTGATTATTATAAGAAGATAGAGAATCCATTATCAAATCCACCAGTATTTCAATCCGCTGTCAACATTAGCATTAATATAAATCTTCTTAATGAATTTGATGAATGCTTTTATATTTTGCCTAGTAACAATCAAGAGTTTTCAAAAATAAAAATGGCTTTTATAGGTTGCGCTCAAAATGTTGATTTGGCTTTAAAAAAATTATGTGATTATTTAGAAAGGTTTATAATAAGTATGAAGCAGTTTGAAATTAATAAAAATAAAGTTTTTTATACTTTCCATTTTATTATTTCTTTTCTAAAATTAAGTCAGTAGAAAAAACAACAGCCTCTTATTCAGTGGTTGTTCGAAAAACGCCTTATAGGGCTAGTAATACTGCGTCGCTTAAAAGCACTACTTGCAATCTGACACTTGCAGTCTTACCTATGGCTACCCGTGAACGGGTCTATATTGTCTATTGTTAATTGTTCTGCTTGTCTGTCTTCGTTATATTGTTGTTCGATATACTTTTTATTGCTATCTCATTTTTTCCTACTATGTCCACATAATATCCTCGGCACCAAAATGAACGGTTTCTATATTTGTATTTCAAATTGTCCCATCTTTGATATATCATTACACTACTTTTTCCTTTTAATTGTCCCATAAATGTCGATATACTTAATTTTGGTGGTATTTCTACAAACATATGAATATGGTCTGGACAAACTTCAGCGGTTATTATATTGACTTCTTTCCAGCGGCATATTTCTCTCAATATTGCTCCTATTTCTAATCTGTTCGCACCATAAAATATCTTTCTTCGATACTTCGGAGCAAACACTATATGATATTTACAATTTCATTTAGTATGTGATAAACTATTCATGTCCTTCATTGGACATACCTCCTTTGTTACTTTAATGCTTTTGTCAGATTGCATTATCTATTATAACAAAGGCATTTTATTTATACAAAAAATGTCCCGCTTTGGAACATTTGAAATCATTTATCTTTAAAGCAAAATTTACATTTACTAACACACTGTTGATAATCTTTAATTATGTTTTCTTCAGTTTCATAACATTTATAATTGCTTGCTGAACCTTTCCAAAATCTTACTATATGGCAGCCATCTTTCAAATGGCATTTTTTAGTTTTAGTATTTAAAAGATACTTATACTCTTGTTTCATTATAATTTTTTTTCTTAACTATTTTTCTTAAAATTTTAGTAAGAATTTGAAAATAATAATCATATTCAGAAGTTTTATGAAAGATGATAGTAAATATAATGCAACTGACAATAACACTTAGAATGCCTTTAAATAAAATTGATAAAACTAGAGTATTTAAAGAAATATACTTTCCGATGAAAAACGAAACAATGCTAGACAATAAGATAAATATAAAATATACGAAATTATCTTTGTAATAAGATTTTACATTTTCATTAAATAGTTGTTTAAAAATATATTTAGGATAGCTATATACAATTAAGTAAATATAGCTAATTGCAGTCCCAAGAATTACTCCACTCATTCCTATTTTTTGACATAGTATTATAGAAGCAATTAAATTTATTAACGCCATAATTATATAAGTATTCTTGTCTTCTTTACAAATTCCAGCAGAATCTTTGAAAAGAGTCATTGTTCTTCTAATACTATCAGAATAAATATAAATGGCAAAAGAAATGGTTATATAAATGCTTAATATATACTCTTTTCCAATCCAAATTTCTATAAAGTTATCTATTATAGCCAAAAAGCCACAAATTCCAACTCCTGTTAAGAATGAATCAAACATATTGATTTTCTTATAAACATTATAACTTTTTGTTTTATTTTTTTCAGTAAGTAAGTTTCCTACACTAGCTGTCAAACTAGATACAACCTGAAAAATTATTGCAGTTAAAGCATTAACTATAATTGTATAGTTTGAATAATATCCAGCACTTACAACACCAAGATTCATTGTTATAATAATACTATCTATCCCTTTATTAACTACATACGAAATCTTTTGCAAAAACATTGCCTTTACTCTATCAAATACATCTGTAACTTCTTTTTTTGGAAGTTTTATATATCCTTCTCTTATATAAGGATAATTTTTATTAGCATAAATATTTAAAATTATATTTTCTAATAATCTATAAATTATTTTAATAATTAAAAATACTACATAATTTTTTAAAACAATCAATGAAAATATTTGAGTTATATTCATAAATAGAGTATAACCTATATGAACTACATTTATTATATAGTTTTTCTGATCGGCATATATTAAGGAACGCTTATATGTCATTGTATATGAAAAAACAGTATCAAGTAATGAAATAAAATATAATAAACTAATATCGTCAGTAATAGAAACTGTACCAACTATCTTTGGAACAATTGGAATTATAATTGTGCCAACAACTAAAACTAATACAGCAACGATTCTATAACACATTTTATAGAATTGCATCCAAGATTTGATACTTTCAGTATCATTTTTTGCTAAAGGCTCATACAATTTATATATTATAGTTGTACCTATTCCTAATTCTGCTATTGACAACATTGTAAGAATATTAGTAAATAGACCATTGACGCCAGAATATTCAACACCAAGAGTTTTAACTAAAAACATTTGAGTAATAAAGGTAAAAATAGTAGATATAAAATAAGAGCCTAAAGAGCCAATTATATTAAGTAAAGATCTTTTTTTTCTCATAAAATCACCTAATTTTTAATGCTAACGCCGTAAAATTTTCTTCTTAATATAAGCAATTTTGATAATAATGATGGAAATATTTTTAAACAAATAGCTCTAATTTTATCTTTTTTTGAGCAATTTAACCTAAATGCTAAATCTGCATATTTTTTACCAAAATCTAAAGTTTTAGCTTTAAATTCTGGGTAATTATTTTGATTATTAGTTATACATAATAGCGTATAACCATCAACATTGGTACGCCATCTAGCAAATTTCCAAGCATTTTCTATATCTATATCTTTAAAATCTAAATTTTCTTTCATTTTATCAACGGCATAAATAGCATTTTCCCATTTTTCAATTTTGAATTTTGTTGTTGCACTATTATTATTATCACGACGGTAAAAATATGTTTTATGAAACCCTATTGCTACTTTATTCGCACAACTGAAACACTTGACATTGAAATTAAAACCCTCGCCCATAAAAACATCCTCATAAAATCGAATCTTATGCTTATCTAAAAACTCTTTTTTATACATTTTGTTCCAAACCGCAACATTCATTTTGTATGTTAAAATATCTATTAGTGCTTCCTTAGACGAATAACAAAAAATATTGTCTTGTAATTCTGGTTTCATATTGTAATTATCCAATATTCCCTTAGAAACAGATACTTCAGCTTTATTTGTTTTAATTAAATCTAACAAATAATCTATATAATCCGATGTCACATAGTCATCAGGGTCAACAAATGTTATATATTTTCCTTTAGCTTTTTCTAACCCTAAATTTTTAGCACTTGATACTCCACCATTATTCTTATGGAATACTTTAATTCTTTTATCTTTTTTTGCAAAATTCATTAAAATATTGTAACAATTATCAGTAGAACCATCATCAATAAATATTGCTTCAAAATTTTTATACTTCAAATTTATTATTGAGTTTACACATTCTTCAATATATGATTGAACATTATATACTGGCAAAATGATTGAAACTAAGTCACTATCATTCATATCTTACACCACACTTTTCTAATGCCTCTTTTAAAGCATTGATTGATTTTTTTTGTTCGACTACTAATTTCTTATTTAATTTATCATAATCGATATTTTCCATTGCTAAATTATAATTATCACCAGTTGTAATTCTACTTTCTAAATCAAACAATTTTAATATGCTAGAAATGCGAGTACCAGTAATTGATGGCAAAATATCAATAAAATTTTTATTATAAATAATCGAGAAGCAAGTACCATGAAATGAATCAGTTAAAACTATATCAGCGTATTTAATGTAAGATAAAAACTCATCAGGGCTTGGCAAATATATAAATTTTCCAGCTTTATATTTGAAATATTTTGATGTATTAATTCTTATTAATTTTTTACCAGTTAATTTAGATATTTTCTTGGCATATTTATCAAGATTTTTATTGTGATGTAGTTGATAAATTAGAATATAATCTTCATTGATTAATCTTTCTTTATTACAAATATTATCCCAATCTTCTTTACTCGTTAATAATGTTGGATCTAAAACTTGTTTTGCATTTTTTACGCCGCATTCACTTAGTAATTTAACAGCCGAATCTTCACGAACAAGTATTTTTAAATATTTCTTCGTTAATTCATACAAATTTTGCTTTAATTCATCACATATTATATCTTTACCAAAACTTGCAGCATAACTTATTGCTTTATCGGTTTCATCAATAAAATTCAAAAAATATGTTTCATCATATTTTTGACATCCAATTGCCCCCCAGTCTTGATCGCTTCCAGTACAATAAACATCAGCTAATGGCTTATTTTTTTTTAATTCAAATACTGAATTATATTCAATGTTTGACAAATTAAGATATTTTTCTTGATATTTTTTAAACTGAACATTCATTTCATAAATATTTTTACTCTGCAAAATTTTATATAAACATCTAGTAATTGAATTTTTGTTCCAAAATTTCGAATTTTTTATGTAGGAATTAACTAAATTTTCTACTTTTTCTTCGCTTGGAATATAATTTATAATTTCTGTTTGACAGCCCAAACTTTCAAATAATTTTTCTGTTGCTATTGATTGCAACAAAGACCCATAATTTGCTATGGCGTGTCTTGTTATAATTGATACTTTCATATAATTTTACTCCTTTTTTTGATTTCGGTGTATATTCTGTTTAATAATAGTGGGATAAAAACTCCACACATTACATAAAAAATATAAATAAGATTACTATTATTTGCGCCTTTTAATAAACCTAAATCACTAAATGATATATTTCCAAATAAGTATTGAATAAGCATTACAGCTTTAAAAGAAATAAATTGTAATGCTACAATAGGTAAGGTATGCTCACCAATATAAGATAATAGATTTGATAATAATTTTGATTTTTTCTCTATTAAATTTGATAAATACATAACCATATAAATACCACAAACGGAACATACGGCCAGAAACAAAGGATTGGTAAATTGATTACTATTCATTGAAATCGTACCTAAATGATATAATACATTTAAAATTATTAAGCAAACTAAAAATATAATTGCATTATTAAACATTATTTCTTTTTTGTGAAATTTATATAAATTTCCTAAATGATAAAATAATATTAATGTGAATGATGGAGATATTCTTGGAATATTAAATGTTTTGCTCATAACACAGCCAGCTAAAAACATTAATAAAACTGTGGTGTTTATAAAAATTTTTCTATATTTTAAATTTTTAAATACTTTATTTCCTATATAAATTAGTGTTGAATATTCACAAACAACAAATATTAGTGTTACTAAAAACCAAAAGGCTCCACAAAAAGGTTCTCTTCCCATTAACAAAGCTATTTTTAAAATATTTTTAATAAAAGATAAGTCTAAAGAAATAAATCCTATATTTTTTCCACCGTATAGTAAATTTGGATTATAAAAACCAATCTTTATGAATATATTTGTAAGTAAATAAAATGCTATTTCATATTTTAAATAATATAAATATATAGGTAAACATTTCTTTTTTATAGCAGTAAATAAATCATTAAAATTATTTATTTCATTTTTGTTGAAAAATATACCACTTAAAAATATAAATAGTTGCATAAAAAACAAACTTGAAAATTTTTCTATACTCCATAGTTCAAAATTATCACAATGTCCCATAACTACTAGTATCATTGCTATTCCTTTTGCTATATCAATATTCTTTTCTCTAACAACTTTAGACATCTATGTCACACCTTTTCTTATTAAAAATCAAATTAAAAATTATCAAAAATAAATAAAAAGCAAAAGTATAGACAACTACTGGTTGCATTGATCCTCGTTGTAAAAAGATGAAAATTCCAAATGCAAATGGATATATATATCTAATAATATTAGAAGTATCAGAACCATTCCAATATTCATAATCCAATTTAGATGTTATCTTTGCAAACACAATGGCAAAAATAAATATACCTAATATGCCAAAATCTAAATATCCTTCACCTATTAATGGAAAGGAAAGATTAGTAAAAAACTGCTGCTGTGCTTCGGCTATAAATTGTCCGCTTGGAACAGGTTTATTTGACCAGATTGAACGAGGAATTAAAAATAGTAAACTTGCCAATATTTGATGGCCATTAGTATGACCATTTTGACTTACATAATCAATTCCCCTTGCAAACATACTATACGCATCAAAATCGGCATTATTATATGTAGAACTAAACTTTGATAATATTAAATTAAAATCTGTAAGTATATTTATGCCATACCACTTAAATAATTGGAAGATTGGAAATAATATTGCAAACAAACATATCAAAAAAAAGTCAAATCTTTTATTTTTTATACCTTTTTCAAAAAAAACTAATATAACGCCAATATATACAATACCCAACCAGTATCTGGCAACACTACTTGGAAAATTTAGTAATATAGTAAAAATCAAAGGAAATAGCAAATATAATTTACTTTTTTTTGTTTCTTTGCAATAAAAATATGAATAAACTAAAGTATAAACGGGAATAGATCTACATAAACTTTCAACTATGGTAATAATTGCTCCAGAATCAAAACTTACATGGTTAGTACCTCTTGTAAATAGTCCACTAATTGAAACTTGTGATACTATAAAGATAAAGCAGATTAAAGTTATAGCATACAACATAAGTAGTGTTGCCTTATTATAGCGTATTTGCTTTTGATTAACTCTATTTTTTTTGCTTTTCTTATTGAAAAAAATAACATAAAAAAACTTATAAGTTATTAGCCAAAACATTATTAGTAAATTTGAAACTAAATATGTATTGTTAGAAATTGTGTAGTTCCAAATTTGAAAATTAGTTAAAAACTGAAACATTGGAGCAACCACCATAAAAAAGAAATTAAAATAGTAAAATATTTTTCCTAATGTAAATGACTGTTTTTCTGACATTGCAAACCAAATTGATAATACACCATTAATAATAAAAGTTATAAATACACCAAAATCAACATTATTAAATGTGACATCATTAAAGCACATATACAAATATAATAATATTAAAAGTATTAAAATTAATGTTGAAGCTAATTTTTTCTTATTTACAGTCATATAAAACCTCATTGTATGCCTTAATTATGCAACATAAATAATCAGTTAAATACTCATCTGGTATTTTTATTTTTTTAGGATCAAGCTGATTTTTTTCCAATTTTTTTAATATTTCTACAAGTTCTTCATCATTTTTAAAAATAAAGCCATTATTTTTATTTATGTAGTCAGTTGCAGCATTGCAGTCTGATGAAACTAATGGTACTCCATACTGCATAGCTTCAAGTGGAGTTAATGGTGCGCCTTCATACCATAAACTTGGAAATATCAATGCCTTTGCCTTTTTCATATATTCCTTTACATCATCAGACTTTTTCCAGCCTACAAACTCCACATTCTGATATTTAGACTGTAATTTTAATCTTTCATCACCATCTCCAACAACTATGCCTTTCAACTTCAAGTTTGTGATAGTTTTACAAAATATTTCTACTCCTTTTTCTTTTGAAATTCTACCAACATAAAGATAATAATTATTTTTTCTATAATCAATATTAATCATTTTTTTGTCTAAATCTATTGGATTATAAACTCTATGTATGTTAACATCTTTATTTAAAGTTTGTTTTAAAATTTTTTCACTAAAACTTGAGATTGAAATGACATCAGTTAATCTATCATTTAACTTAACAACTTTATTTTGAACAAATTGTCTAATGACTCTATATAACTTAAAAGCGTAATTTCTGGAATCACAATTACAGGTTATACATCTTAACGATAATGGTTTCAAATTGCAAATTTTATTTTCTTTATAGTTAAAGTAACCGCCATTTGGACATGCTGTAAAATAATCGTGTAGTGTTAGCACTACTTTAAAATCCATTTTCCAACAAATATCAAAAACACTACTTGATAAACATTTTGTCCATCCATGAATATGAATAATTGTTTCTTCTTTGTTTAATTTTTCAAGCAATTCTTTTAAACATTTTTTGGCTTTAAAGTTATATATGCCATTAACTGCTCCAACAAATTTATTTTTACTTTTTAAACTTTCTCCCTGATTAGTACAAATTTTTATAATTTTTTTATTCAATGAACTAGTTTCCTTTGTATCGCCAGAAAAAAAGAATACTTTATAATCGCAGCATAACTTATTTGCAGTGTCGATTGCCACTTTACTAGCACCACCCTGCGTATAATCAAAATCATTTATTATTACAATGTTTTTAAATTTATTCATTGCATTTTTCCTACTTTCATTCCAATAAATCTAGCACCCATATCTGGTAAAAATCTTAAAAGAACTTTAAAATTTTTATCTTGAAGTGCTCTCTTTAATACATATTTTGCGAGACCGCCTCCAGATTTATTTGTACCATAATTATCCAAATAACTATTTTCTTTAAAAAATTTTCCTGTTAATTTATATCTATCATAAACTTCCTTTAAAGTGAAATTATGAGAATGATGAACCACTGATTCAGCACAATATTTTATTTTATAACCATTAGTAATTATTTTATATGCTATATACATATCCTCGCTTATTGGCAAGTTTTTTCCGTCATAGCCATTTAATTTTTTAAAGATATTTGTATCGATTGCTGAACTTGCATCTGAAAAGAAAAATGTTTTTAAGCCCAATTTTGGAATATCATTTTGAGATACGATTTTAGACTGTGCAGGATAATTTGCTTCTCTTGTATATTTTTCAATATTATTATACTTTGTAACTTGTCTTGAATAAGTAGCGACTATACCATCTTTGCCAATATCTTTAGTTAAATTATACAGCCAAAGTTCATCATCAATAACAACATCTTGAGTAACAAATACAATTATATCAGAATCACTTTCCATTGCTTCTTGTTCTCTAACTAAACTATGAGAAAATTCATTTTTTGTAATTTTTTTATATTCAATATTTTGATTTTTTAAATACTTTTCGGTATTATCCTCACTTTCAGTCAAAACATATTTTATTTTATTTATCTTAACCTTCTTTTGCATAGTAAACGATTTGTGCAAATTTTCTATATATTTTTCCGCATTATATAGAGGGCAAATAATATCTATTTTCTTCATTACATCTACTTCCTTTACATAAACACATAAACTTAAAGTTAATAATATTATACTTATAATTTGTATAAAATCTATTAACACTTTTGTTATCAATCATATATATATTACCATAAAACATGGTATAGTGCTATAAAAAAATGTACATTAAGTACACTTTTACTATTTAGCGCCCTTGTGCTTTAGAACGACACCAAATGTTTTAAAAAATATCTTAATATCAATTCTAAAGCCAAAGTTATTCGAATAATATTGTTCAAGTTTTAATCTTTCTTCAAATGTTGTATTGCTACGTCCCATTACCTGCCAAAGGCCGCTTAAGCCTGGCTTAGTTTTAATAATATCATTATAATATAATCCCATATCTTCTTTTTCTCTAGGCAAATATGGTCTATTGCCTATTAATGACATTTCTCCTTTAAAAATATTAATAAATTGTGGTAATTCATCTAATGAAGTTACTCTTAATATCTTTCCCATTGAAGTAACTCTTGGATCATTTTTTAATTTCTTATTTACTTTATATTCTTTTCTAGCTGCCTCATCGTTTTTTAATAATTCTTTTAATACTTCATCAGCATTAGGAACCATACTTCTAAACTTATAAAGATTAAATTCTTTACCATTCTTACCTATTCTTTTTTGTCTAAAGAAGATTGAATCAAAATCTTTATGTAGTAAATAAGATATTTTAACTATTAATATTATTGGTAATAGGAATAGACACCCTATTAATGCTATTAAAATATCAAATAATCGTTTAACTCCAAAATATAGATATTTCTTTATAGAAATATCATGAGTTAAATATTTTGTACTGCTATCCATACAAACACAACTCCTATATATAAACATTTCATTTACTTAAAATCTATTGTATTATATCACTATTTTTTTATTTGTGCATTACAATTTTTGGAAAATTGAAAAAACATTAGCTATTAAGCCAATGTCAATCAGATGGATTATAATTTTCTAACAGCATCATAAATAATGATAAGTCGGTCAATATGTTCAGGAGTTTCTGATATTAGTAACATTTTGATCTTTTTAATATTTTTTATATAATTAAACAATGACTTTAAATTTTTATCTGAACTTCTATATACATCTATATAATCAATATAATAGGAAATTGCATCATTTACAATATCGTATAAAAAGCCCGTTGTCATTTCTAATTGAGAGTCTTTAGTTCCATGAAATTGCTTATTTCTCAAATAATATGCATCCATTAATAACTCTTTGGCTTCATTATAATATTTATTAAAGTATGCTTCATAATTAGTAGCAATTTCTTTAACTTTTTTAAACTTCCAATCTAGAAAATCACAGTCTTCATTATTGTGAGATTCGAAGTTTTTAAAATTATTTTCTACAAAATTATTACTTTTTTTACCAAATTTATAATATTTTTGATTAATTTGATATGCTGTTAAATATATATATCCAGATAACATTCTATCAGCCACTAATGAGCTGGCATATTCTTCCAAACTATTTGATATAGTATCACTAGCATTTCTAAATAGTGTCTCTAATGCAAACCATGTATTAGTAAATTTTGTTAATGTCGATTCTGACGTTTTATAATATGGCAAAAGTTGAACTGATTCATCAATCACTTTATTTATATCATTTTCATTTTCTTCAATAATATATCTTTTAAAAACATTTGAATAATCTCTTCTAAGTTGGGATAGTGGCTTAAAAATGTCATCATGATATACATATTCATTTATAAATTTTTTGGAGTCCTTATTTTCAATTACGATATATTTTCCTGAGGTATTAAGATTTATCCCAGAATATAGCATCGTCCCTATAAATGGTTGTACTATTTTTTGTCGAAACAATTTTATAGCTTTCCATATATCTTTTGATTTTATTTCAGAATATAAATAACAGCACTCATCCTCAACTAAATCAAATTTATCATTTATTTTTTTTAAAACCTTTTGATTAGTTATTTTTAAACTATTAAATTTTTTTACTAACCCTGTTTTTTTATAAATTTTATAATCATTGTTTTTAATTTGTCTTAACACTTTGATAAGTTTGTCATCAAACTTTTTATCTATTTTTATAACTATGTGATAAAGATTTTCCTTTTTGAATGGTTCCTTAAATTTTTCAAATAATTTAAGGAAAACATTTTCTTTATGACTCTCAAAAAAATCATGGTATAAGTCTTTTATTACTTTTTTTATTTCAAAAGTGCTTATTCCAATATAATCTGTCAATAGTGCAAAATACTCATTTGATAAATCAGCAATTCTATCGAGATTTTGAATTTCAAAATCTGCGTTTAATATCATTTCATATAGTTCATCAGAAATTGTTTCAAAGTATTTACTATCTATTAAGCTAATCCTAATCAACTTAATATTTTCAATCAATACTTGATCTTTATCGTCGCCAAGTATATTTAAATACTTTTTCCTAGCTTGTTCTGTTATAAAGTTGTTATTTTTTATCGCATTTCTTACGTATTCTATTCTATATTTTGGAATTGTTTTCGTATTTTTGTCTGCATTTTCTGATTGCTTTTTTATGTTGTCACTATACTCAATTATGCCATCTATTTTTCCAATTAGAGAGCCATTAATAACTCTACTTCCAAGCATTGATGTACTGCTTAAAATTTCAATAACGTAATTTAAGAAAAAAATCAGATTTCTATTTTTAAGTCCTTGTTTCTCAAATTCAGAATTTGATATAATATCCGTACTTATATAAAACAATTTTTTCATGAATTCGTTATTATCTTCTCGTGAATTTGTCTCTCTTTGATTTTTTCCTTTAAAATTTTCTATTTCATTCATACTACCATCACTTAATATATTATTTAAATCTTATTACTAGCCTTAATATTAATTTATACTTAAATGATATAAAAGTCAATACGATTTTTAACAATATTACTTAATAAGATATTTCTTAAATATATAATTATACGAATAGTACTGGAAGGAACATTATTTCAAAAGTTGCTAATATTAATGAGCTTAGTAATTTTAAATTTAGAATATGATGGTGTTATTATAACTATATTTTATTTTAATAAGTGTTATTATTTATATAAAAATTAAAAAAAGAAGCTAAATAGTTTTATGCATTTCTACTTAACTTCTTCTTAAGCACACCAAAGGCTATCTATTGTTAGCTAGGTCTTTAAACTGCTTCGCTTTCAGCAATACGTAAATCCATGAAAGCTTGGTCAAAACATACCCAACGTCATTACTAGGAACACGTATAATACTTGCTACAACATTGTAAGCTAATATTATATCATGATCTGTAGCAGATAATTCAGCATATTTTTCATCAGCAAAATTATTAGCTTCTTTGATGTATGAATAGTATCCATCACTAATTTTGCTATAATACTTATTACAACGATTAAGATCTAATTGCGTATCTGCAAATTTAGCTAACCTTTGGTTAGATTCTTGTAAAGTCATTTTTTTCTCCTTTCTTTTCATCGCTATCATTAGTTTAACATACCATTTATTAAAATTAATTAACGATTTATTAACATTTTATTAATGATTTGTTAACGATTTATTAATAATTTATTAACGTTTTATTAATGATTTGTTAACGATTTATTAACGACTTGTTAATAATTTTTGTGATGTTCTCCAGATTTTATTAGTTTTTAGTTAACCTTTCTAATTAAATCATTACTTAACTAACTATTAGATCATTTGTGGGATTGCTAATACACTGAGGCTATTATTGTATAGTGCTCAAAGATACACTTTTATTGGAAGATTATCATATATAAAAAATCAGGCCTCAACCTGATTTATCTTTTAATCTCTCTACTATCTAAAAATCTATTAAAAGTAGTTACAGGACTTTCTCCTTCTAAAGGATAAGTCTCATCTCCTATAGGAATACCATCTTCTAATCTTAAATTACTTTGAATGTATAGATGGAAGCCTTCAAAGTTACTTAACATATCATTAATAGAGCCAACTCTATTTTCATATTCTTTAGGTAATATTAAGATACCATTATGACCAATCTTCTTACTAGTATTTAAAAATATAATATTTCCTAAATCTTGTAAATAGTAATTAATAGCATGAACACCATACATATAATCAAGTTTAGAAAACACACTATTTGGATATTTTGCTTTAGCATAGTCAAGTAAAGGGATAGCATGTAAGGTATCAGTTATATTACCTAGAGGTATTATCTTACCTTCATTATCAATTATTACTGCTTTATTCTCCTGCATTTAAATCCTCCAATACTTTAACATATTCTGCAGTACCATACTTACTTATAGTATCCATGAAAGTCTTATTAACTAAGCAATGATCAATTAACTCTTGATCAATATCTTTAAGACTTTCTAATAAAGGTTTTGTAGTAACCAGCTTTAGCTTATCTAAAATAAGTTTATTTCTTTGTTCAGATTCTTTTCTTTCTTTAGGGTAACCCATACCAGGAGTGCTTTTAAATAGTTCATTAAATATTAGTTCTAGGTTTAATTCTGCTCCCCACCCAAAGTTATAGGCATAAGGGATACTTATGGCATTACCATTATTTATTTGACTAAATAAGTAAGCACTGGTAGGATCAGTTATTAAACCACAAAAGACATTAGGAAAACTATTTAATGCTAACATAGCTCCTTCTCCCGTACCACAGCCTGTTACTACAAAATCAACAGCTTTACTATTTAGTAGTATTGCTCCCATTAGTCCTTCTTCAACATAAGTTAAGGGATTATCATATTCATCTTGCATTCCCATATTAATTAGTTCATGATTATATTTCTTACAAACTTTATTTAAAGCTTCATATATTATATGATTCTTATTAGCTTGAGAATTATCATTTATTAACGCTACTCGCATAACATAACCTCCATTTAATTACAACTATATTTTAACATAATCTTTATCCTATTGAAATCCTTTAAAGAAAAAAGAATAGATTTCTCTATTCTAATGGCTTTTTCTTTAATAATTTAAGTGCAGGGCCTTCATTCTTTTCTTTTTGTTCTTTAATATCTGGTAAGACATCTAAATCATATATTGAATCACATATCTTGTAATAGTAAAATTGATTTAATCTTGTATAATCTTTTTTACTCATAGCATCTAGTAAAGCATCCTTATATTCTTTTCTCTCTGTAGTCTTTATATATACAGGAGGCAAATTATATTTTTTAAACATTAAATTTAGTAAAGTTCTAAATGCTCTTTTATTACCATCATTAAATGGTTGAGTTCTAATGAGTTCCGTTGTTACATAAATGCAAGCATTAATGTAATCAAATATACTTACGGAGTTGTTAACATCAACCACCGGCAATTGTTTACCAATATAACTTTGAAAATACCTACTGGCTTCTCTTGCTGAAGGAACGTCTATTTGGGTATTTAGCAACACGGCTTCATCTTTTCTTAAGGAACCGCCAAAAGCAGTATAAGGGCATTTTGAATATAACTTCATATGTATTCTTACTGCTTCAATATAAATATCAAAATTATTAGTATTAAAGTCATAGTTTTCAACATAATCATATGCTGCTGCTAAGCCTTCTCTTTCTTGTTCAGATAAAGTTAAGTCAATTCTTGATTCGTTATATAAGTATTTTTTCTTAAAGTTTCCGTATATTGTTTTAAATTGCGGATTTTTAATTGATTGATAATAAGCCTCGATTATTTTTTGAGGAACAATACTATCACGGTCATACAATGTATGATTTCTCTTTCTTTTTAAGTATCCTTCAAACAGGAAATTAATGTAATCTCTTACTGCTGCGTCTTCCATTTAAACCACCTCTTCATTTATTGGTGGATATTCTAGCATAAAGTACTCTGTTTGTCAAATTATTCTTTTTCTACTCTAGTTTTAGATAGATATTCGTGTATACCACGTTTGTTTTTACTAAATGGAATAGATAGTAAAATAACGTATGAAACAATAATTTCTAAGAAATAAACTACTCTTAAAGTGTTGTATAGATAAGTACTTGGAATAGTTAAATCAAAGATTATTCTTAGAATATAAAACCCTAAATTATATAGTAGGATACTTCTTACTAAGTATTGGTACCATTTTGGTTCAGTATTATCTTCACTTACAATCTTTAATTTAAATATCTTCTTACCAAGAGTTCTTCCTTTAGTAATTATATTAAATCCAACATAGTATAGTAAGAATACTACTAGATAGATAGCATAGTAATAAATCATGCTTTTTTCATATTTATAATACAATGTAGGATAGTTCTTATTATAATCTTCGGTAACTACCGACTCAATATTATCATATTCTTCTTTAGATAATTCTTTATCTTGGTATGCATCTTCAATTAAGTATTTATAAGTATCATTATTTTCTAGTAATTTATTATATTCATCTTCATCTAATCTTTCATCTTCATAATAGTATGGTAACATATTAGTCATTTGATAATAGGAATTAGCTAATTTAACATAGTTATTATTACTTTCTAACATGTAATCATAGAAGGGATTAAATTGTTTTATATTTATTAATCCACTTACTAATATCATTACTATTAAGTAGTCAATTAAGTAAGCAATAAATCTTTTATATAATTCTTTATTATTCATATTTCTCCTTAAAAGAATAAAAGATGCCATAAGGCACCAAGTTATTCAATAATAGCTTTAATTCGACGGACACCAGCCGAAGAAGCTTCTTCTTTCTTTATTTTAAAGTGACCAATTTCTTTGGTATTTTTAACGTGTGGGCCACCGCATAGTTCTTTAGAAACATCCCCTATTTTATAGACGGTTACTAAATCTGGATATTTTTCAATAAACATGCATTCAGCACCACTTTTAAGGGCATCTTCTTTGCTCATGGTTTCAACACTTACGTCTAGGCCTTCACTAATCCATTTATTTACTAAGTCTTCAGTAGCTTTTTTCTCTTCGTCGGTTAATTTATGATCACAACTAAAGTCAAAGCGCATACGCTCATCCGTGATGTTAGAACCTTTTTGATGAACTGTTGAACCGATAACAACTTTTAGGGCAGCGTTTAGTAAGTGAGTAGCGGTATGGTATTTAGTTTCAATTTCACTATTACCAGCAAGACCACCTTTAAATTTACCCTTAGATGCTGTTCTTGATAACTCTTGGTGAGCTTTGAATTTTTCATTAAAGCCATCAACATCAACACTGATGTTTTGTTCACTAGCTAGTTCACAAGTAAGTTCGATTGGGAAACCATAGGTATCATACAAATGGAATGCGGTAGTACCATCAATCTTATCAGTTTTCTTAATTACTTTTTCAAACTCTCTTAAACCACTTGCTAAAGTCTTATTAAATTTAATTTTTTCATTTTTTAAGACTTCAAAGACAATATCTTTATTAGTAACTAGTTCTTGATAGTATTTAGAGTATTTATCTAAGATTAAGGATGCTATTTGTTCTTCCCAATTACTATTGATATCGATATCTAATTTTTTAACATGACGAATAGCTCTTCTTATTAATCTTCTTAAGATATAACCTTGGTCTGTATTACTTGGTTTAATACCAGCTGGATCAGCACTTATAAATACAGAAGTACGGATATGGTCAGCAATGATACGCATTGATTTTTCATTACCTTCATAAGGTTTATTTGAAATCTTGCAAATTAAGTCAATAACGTCTTTCCAGATACTAGATAGGTAGTTATCGTTTACACCTTCTAAGATAGCTGTAGTTCTTTCTACACCCATTCCGGTATCAACGTTCTTTTTAGGTAGTTCAGCTACTTTACCACTTTCGTCTTTTAAGTATTGCATGAAAACATTGTTCCAAATTTCAACCCATCTTGAGTCTTCAGGATCAAAAACTTCCGGTATTTCATCATTACTTCTAAAGTAGAAAATCTCGGTATCTGGGCCACATGGACCAGACTCACCTGCAATCCAGAAGTTATCTTCAGTAGTTCTAGCAATTCTTTCTTTTTTAATACCTAGACTTAACCATTTATTATAACTAACCTCGTCAAAGGGAATAATATCATTACCATTAAAGACAGTAACTGCTAAACGTTCAACTGGAATATTTAAAACTTTAGTTAAGAATTCAAAACTCCAAGATATAGCTTCGTCTTTAAAGTAATCTCCTAATGACCAGTTACCTAACATTTCAAAGAAAGTATGATGGGTTACATCCCCTACTTCTTCTAAGTCGTTAGTTCTAATACATTTTTGATAATCACATAATCTTGTACCATAAGGATGTTTAGCACCCATTAAGTAAGGAATTAAAGGTTGCATTCCGGCGGTATTGAATAAGACACTAGGGTCATTTTCGGGTACAACAGGAGCACTTGGTATTTGTTTATGTCCTTTGCTTATAAAAAAATTAATATATAAATCTTTTAAATTCATTTTACTTCCTCCAACATTTTTTTGACATCACATTCTAGTTGTTCGTCAAACACATATTCTATATTATAATCAAAATAAGGATAAGCATCAAGTTCTAATTCGGTTTTATGGTTTTTTTGTTCTTCAGTGAGATTATTTTCTTTATTCGACGCTAAGTGGATACTTGTACAATTTAAGTAATATTCTTTCATAGCTTCGATTTCATTTATTAATCTAGCATCACATATTACAACGTTATCATAAAACATTTTATAAACTTCGATATCTTCTTTTAGACGATTGATTAGAAAATCACTATTTATTTTTCTAACTTCATCACCTAGTTCTTGTAAAAACTTTCTTGGTTTATTAGACTCATCATAACTACCTAGTAATTCATAGGCATACATTTTTAAGTACTTAGAAAACTCGGTAATCATGGTCTTTTGGCCTTTATTATCATAGTATTTTTTGATTAGTTTAGCGGTAGTATTTTTACCACTTCCGGATTTACCAGCAATTACAAATATTCTCATTAGAAGATATCACTATTAAACCAATCATATTTTGTGGCAAAGAAACGATATACGACTTTGATTAAAGACATTATTGGCATAGCAAGAATCATGCCGATGATACCAAAGAAATGACCAAATATTAATAAACCAATGATAATGGTAACGGGATGTAGTTCAACAGTTTTACTCATGACTACTGGTTGTAAAACATAGTTTTCAATTAATTGAACAACAACAGCAACACTTAATACTATTATACCAGTCATAGGATTTTGAGAGAACCCAACAATTACGGCAGCGGCACCACCAATATAAGGTCCAATGTATGGAATAAGGTCAGTAATCCCGCATAATAACCCGAATAGAATTGGAGCTTTTAAGCCTGCAAGAGCAAATCCTAGGGAATCACAAACAAAAACCATACACGCAATAGTTAGGGTACCACGAACACATTTTCTTAGTTCTTCCCCAATTTGATTAATTAAAGTTTCAATTTCATATTTATGAGTTTTAGGGATATATTTTAGTAAATGATCAGCCGCATTATTAAAATCAAATAGTAAGTATAGTCCAACTACTAAGGATATAGCCATAGTACCTAGACCACTAAATACTACACCTACGATATTCATTATCATACTAGGTAAATTAGTAGTTATATTAGTACCTAAATCTTCCATTGATTTAAAGATATTAGCTTCAATACTAGCAACATCAACCATATCGCTACTATTAAAGTTATTCAAAAAGTTAGTTATCCAGTTCTTAAGACTATTAAATATTCCTGGTAGGGAGGCAATTAGATCATTTAACTGCGTATAGATTGTTGGTATTAGCATGCTAAAGAAGGCGAAGATAATTAGGATAAATACTAAGAATATGACCATAGAGGCAACGGCTCTATTCCACCCTCTATTTTCTAGTTTAACTACTAGTGGGTTAAATAACCAGGCGATAACAAATCCAATAAAAAATGGTGTGGCAACTTTAAGGATGGTCATGACAAATTTTAGAATACCCCATTCTTTTACTAACAAAGTAGCAATGAATATTATACCTATTATCATGGCAATATAAACAAGGTTTAGAATTTTGCTTGTTAAGCTTACTACTTCATTAACTTTTTTATAATTAATTTTATCTTTCATATTATCACTCCGTAACTATATTTATATTACCATATTTTATTCATTATGATAACTTTTTTTGTTATTTATTCAAGAAATCAAGTTATTTTTTATTATTTTAAACGAGTGTTTTTAGCGTTCAAACAAAATTTTACACATTTTCCAGCCTTTTCAAGCCCAATTTACACATTTTTCCAAGATTTGTGCGTCACAAGATAATTTTGAAAAATTTAATAAAAAAACACATACCATTAGTATGCGTCCATATTTAAGAAATCAGTGGCTTCATCAAGCATATCATCTATTACTTTTTGAGCTTTTTTTTGAGCATTATCATTTACCATTAAGTAAGTAGCATATGCTCCAAGGGAAAGACAAGCCAACATTAACATCTTTTTCAAATTACCTCACATCCTTTAAAATTAGTATGAGTTAATTTTTAAATATTATTCAAAAGTCTTTCTTTTAAGGTAGTTTTTCGTTGATTAGAATAATCATTATTAACAGCCATTATTAAAGCATAGGGTTCCCCTATTAGTACTAGAGATTTTTTAGCTCGAGATACTCCCGTATAAATAAGCTTATTATATAACATTTTATAGTAACTTTTAGTTATCGGCATGATAACATGGGGAAACTCACTACCCTGAGATTTATGGATAGATATAGCATAAGCATGTTTTACCATGTTCATATCTTCTTTTTTATAATCTATTTTATTGCCGTCAAAGTCGATAACGATTGTTTCCTGTTTTTTAGGAACTGTTATAGTTACGATATCTTTGATATAACCAATATCGCCATTGAATACTCCGTTATTAGGATCATTAGTTAGTTGTAAGACTTTATCCCCTACTCGGTAGGTTACTTCACCTACTTTAATTTCTTTTTTCTTAGTATCAGGAGGATTAAATAAGTCTCTTAGGATTTCATTTAGATGATCAATACCATTTTCTCCTTTGTACATAGGGGCTAGAATTTGAATATCTTTGTCAGTAAGTCCTTTTTTAATAGAACGTTCACATATCATTTTAATTAGTTCTCTTATGTTAGAACCTGTGGCGTTTAAGAAGTTATAATCGTCTTTCTTAGTTAGATAGTCGTTACTTAAATCTTTATTTTTTATTTCTTGAGCTAGGTATGGAATATAACTATTGTTACTTTGACGATAGATTGTTTCTAAGGGGGTAAAAGTAAATATGGCACTATTTATTAAGTCAGATAAGATAAGACCTGGCCCCACAGATGGTAGTTGGTTAGCATCTCCTACTAAGATTAATTGAATATTTGTACATATACCTTTTAATAAAGCATCAAATAGATGGGTATCAATCATCGAGGTTTCATCTACTATAACAAGACGGTGGAAATTTTTATTAAGTTCGTTAATTTGAAAGTCATTAGCTTCTTTATTCCATTTTAGATAACGATGGATGGTTGATGCGGGAAGCCCAGTTGATTCAGCAAGTTTTTTGGCAGCTCTACCGGTTGGGGCTAGTAAGGCTATTTGGCTTGAAATTTCGTCAGGTCTTAGATTATGAATTTTAATATATAACTTGGTTATGGCTTTTATGATGGTAGTTTTTCCTGTACCTGGGCCACCAGTAATAATGGAAATACGGTTTTCTAAGGCCTTTCTAATAGCTAGTAACTGTTCTTTATTATAAGTTACATCAATACTTTCTTGGAGTTTAATAATCTCGGTATCAAATTCTTTAATTTCTACAGGGGGAATATTATTAATTAAGGAAAGGTTTTTAGCAATGGCACATTCCATTTCATAGGTTGTTTTAAGATAGTATTTGTCTTTATCGACAATGATATCGTTATTAACCGATAGCTCATCTACTACTTTTTCGGTAATAGAAGTATCTGGTAAGAGCAAAAAAAATCTTTTAAGGCCGTCTAAGATTTCTTCTAAAGAGAAATAGGTATCCCCATCGGCCATTTCTAGGCGTTTAATGGTTTCAACAAGACATGCTTTAATACGGGTTTCATCATCAAAGCCCCCAATATTTAAATAGACTTTATCTAGTTTATTAAAATCAATTAATTCGTTTAGACAATAAGGGTTAGATTTAACTATAGATATAGTTTCATCACCATATTTATTAATAATACTTAAAGCTTCGTTTATAGTAAAACCTAAATTTTTTAGCTCAACAATCATTTCATCAGTTTGACGATATTTCATAATGGAATCATAAATTTTTAACGCTTTTTTCTCAGTCATTTTAGGTACAAGTAAAAGGTTAGTATAATTTTCCTTAATTTTTTTAAGGGCATCTTCCCCTAGGGTATCAACAATATCACAAGCCGTTTTTTCACCACAACCTTTAACTAGGGGGCTTGCTAAGAATTCAATTACAGCATCCTTGCCTTCTACTTCTTGGTAGTGATAGTTTTCGGTTTTATATTGATATCCATATTTTTCTGTGTATACTAAAGAACCTTCTAGAACATAGACATAGTCCATAGTAAGATCAGCAAAATAACCAGTAAAAGTAACTGTTTTATTAATAAAGTCTTCCATTTCGGGATCATTGGTTTCTTTAACTCTTATTAAACCAACTTTATAACCACTAGTAGATTCAAATATTAAATGTTTTATTTTTCCTTTGATATAGTTCAAGAGACATCACCAAACCCATTATAGCACATAACACTCACTTTAAGGATAACAAAAATGACTTACCCCTTTGGATAAGTCAAACATTGAAAATGCTTATTTTGTTGATACTGAGTTAAGCGAACAAGCCCATGTATCCGAGAAACACTAGATATAGTGTTAGTACTATGGCACCGTTTATCATTTCGCTTTTGTTTTCTTTGCCAGTTATTCCTAGTGCCATTAAACATAAGAAGCCACCGATTAAGCCCCCGATATGAGCAGCATTATCGATACCACTTAAGGTAAATCCTAGTAGTAAGTTCATTATAATTACAGGAATTATTTGAGATTTCATAACAGACCCTAAGTAAAGACGATAATTATAACCAAAGTATAGTAAGGCCCCTAAAAGGCCAAAGATAGCCCCACTAGCGCCAACGGAGTAAGAGTTAGAAAATACTATGGACATTAGGGATGATGCTATTAAACTTACTAGGTATACTATAGTATATTTAAATTTTCCTAAAAAATTCTCTAACCCGCGACCGATTATGTATAAAGAGTACATGTTACATAGTAAGTGAATGATATTAACATGCAAGAAGGCGCTGGTAAATAATCTATAATATTGACCGCTTGCTACTAAATCATGGTTATTAGCGCCTAGGCTTAGAAGTCCGGGAAATATTAATTCTAGTACAAAGCATACACAAAATAACGCTATTAATATAGGAGTTATAATGATTTTCTTTGGTTTAAAGGTTTCTTCATAGACTTTATTATCATGAGCTGACTTCATATTTATATCATTAGTTACATTAATTAATAAGTCGATATTGTTCTTTTCTTGTAATAGTTCACTATCTATTTTAGGAAATGTTTCTTTTAAAGTTTCATTTTTTAGTAAATCTTTACTATTTTTAATAGAGATACTATGAATATTTTTAACATCATCTAATTTAATATCGTCATTTATATCTAAGAAAATGTTTAAAACATTCATTTTGAAAGAAAGAGTTTTTTTCTTTACTTGGGATGTAATATTTCTTATTTTAAATAAGTCAAATTTATATTGTTCGTTATTATGAATATAGTTAGAGTTTATTCTAATTATTTTATAAGGACCTTCTTGGTTTTCTAACCAAACTTCATTTTTCGTACCATTAACTACAATTGGAGTATAGTTTTCTTTGGTAATAAGAAAATGGGTTAATTTCATTACAATTTCTTCTTTTTTATCCATTACTACTTGTGTCATTTTTACCTCACTCATTTTATTTTAATATAGTTCATATAATTAGTAAAGGTGCGTGGAATATGTTGACATTACTTTTTTTAATTATATCATTTGGACTATATAATATTTCGTTATTATTTATTTTGAAAGAATCTAAGATGAATTATGATTTAGTTTTCTTTGTTATTACTAATATGTTATTACTTCTTAGTACTTTGATATTTTATGGGTATTTTCATGATGAAGTTTTAGCTCTACTCTTCTCTATTTTTCTAAGTATTAATAATACTTTATTATTTAGAGAGATTTATAATCTAGATAGACGTTTAATTATCTATAATATACCCTATTTAATATTTAGTTATTACTTTGTAATTATGGTTTTAAAGATTTTCTTGGTCTAGTTTATCTAAAAACTTTTGAAATTCTTCAGGTAGAGGAGCTTCAAAGTACATATCTTTTTTAGTTATTGGATGTTTAAAGCTCATGGTATAAGAATGTAAGAATTGGCCAAACTTAGTGGCTTTCTTATTGGTATATACAGGATCGTTATAGATTGGGTAACCAATGTATTTCATGTGAACTCTAATTTGATGGGTACGGCCAGTTTCAAGTTTTAGTTTTACTAAAGTATAGTCGTGATATCTTTTTAAGACAGTTAGATTAGTAATTGCTTTTTTAGAGTTAGTTGCCGTAACGCACATTTTCTTTCTATCGGTAGTGTCTCTACCTATGGGAGCGTCAATCGTAGCGGAGTTATGGGGAAATACGCCGGTAAGCAATGCTAAATACTCTCTTTTAATGGTATGTTTTTTAAATTCTTCAGCTAGTATTTCATGGGACTCATTAGTTTTGGCAATTAAGATAAGGCCGGATGTGTCTTTATCGATACGATGAACAATACCAGGTCTAATCTCACCATTATTATGGGATAAATTATTAGTATAATACATAAGAGCGTTAACTAATGTATGAGAATAATTTCCAGAACCCGGGTGAACCACTAGACCACTTGGTTTATTTATAACCATGATATCGTTATCTTCATAGACAATATCTAAGGGCATTTTTTCAGGTTCAACAGACAATTCTTTGATATATCCTTCTTTTATTGATATTACATCACCTTTTTTTAGAAGATAACTTGGTTTTACATGTTTATTATTAACTAAGATATAATCTTCATCTAACATATGGTTTATGGTAGTTCTTGAGTACCTGGTATTATCGCTTAAGTATTTATCAATTCTAATGTTTTCTACTTCGACTATCATTTTTGATATCCTTTCTAATGCTTTCTATTATTAAGATAAATACGCCAATGACAATACAGATATCAGCGATATTAAAGATAGGAAAATTATAAAATGGTAAGTCTATTCTTATGAAGTCAGTGACACTTCCTTGGAAAATGCGATCAATTAGGTTACCAAATATTCCCCCAATTAAGATACCAAAAGCAAAGTTAGTAACTTTTGTTTTTTTAAGCTGGTACATCATGCTATAGACAATGACTAAAATGATTAGACTTATAGTAATAAGGAATATTTGATTACCACTTAGGATGTTCCAAGCGGCACCATCATTGTAAGTTGTTTCTAGACTTAGATATTTAGTTAATCTAAGAAAACCAGGATGTCCTAGATAACTATTTATTAAGCCTTTGCTTACTTGGTCAATTAAGACACTAAAGATACTTATTACTAAAATATAATAATTCATAAATTTCTTCTTTCTAATAGAAAAACACTTCAATTTTGCAAAAGTATTCTATCATACTATAGTGTTTTTTGTCAAACGAAGAGTCTATTCGCCTAGGTTAGGAGTAAACTTAGTTGGTTCATAGACACTACCCATAAACCAAACTTCCCCACTATTTTTATCACGGATAATAAACATATAAGGTTTATCGAAGGTTAAGTCAATTTCTTCAACGGGAACATCAAAGCGGTAATCGAACCAGCAGCCAACGGAACCGGCACCACCCATGGATGTAGCAGCAGCAGCTTTAATACCTTCGTTAGAGAATTCAATGTTAGCTTGATGTCTGGCGTCATTAATGTAAGCATCAGCAGAAGATAATTTAGAAAGATTAGCTTTTTCTTTATCAAAAACATCAGTAATACCTAGAGTATTTAGATCTTTAACGAGGTTTAACTTGTAATCGAATTTAAACATAGGAACATAGCCTGTAATTTGGGTAATGACACCATCTTTGAAGTTAGCTAGTTTAATTGATTTAAGGTTATTTATTAGGGTATTAAGTTTTTCAGCGTTAGTATTTTTAATGTAGTCACTTAGAGTCTTGGTTGTAGGCATAATACCAATATATTGTAAGGTCGTATCATTATAAGTTTTAAGGTCTTTAGCAAATACTTTGGTGTCCTCGTCAGTATAGAATTCAAAGTCAGTTGAACTACTGATATGTTCATAGTTATCTTTTAGTTCAGCAATATATTTTTCCATATCAAAGGTATTATCAAAGTCGTCGCCACAATATTCGTCACTTGTAAGCCATTTTTGGTAAGCCTGATTAACGGTTTTACGGATATTATCCTCCCCTAGTTCACTTACGATATCATATTTATTAATGACAGCGCCAAACTTAGTGGCTTTAGCTTTATAATCTAAATTCTCAAATTTAAGTTCAGTGTAATCCATATCGTCTAGGGAGCCAACAAACATGTTGAAATCTTCATGGTCAAAAGATACCGCATACCTATCTTCATAATTATCAGCTTGAATTTTCTTGACCCACTCCATATCGATACCTAGAGCATTGGCTAGGATAAAGTCTTGGTCACTTATATTATCATATAAGTTATTGATTAGATTATATGTTTTATTACTAACCCAGTTATTAATTTTCTTAGGGTTTTTGAAGTCGTCATAAACTACTTGGGCATTATAAGTATTATTTAATGTATCGATGTAAGTTTGATTGATGTTATCTTTAAAATTGTTACGAATAAATAAGGCATTAGCAAAAGACATATTTTGATTGTTTTGATATTTTTTATTGGTATAGCTACCAAGAATATTAGTAATTTGTTCTTTGGTATCCCCTTCTGCACCTTCGTTAAGAAGTTCAAGAGCATATTTAATAGATAATGGACTATATATCATATTTTTATTGTTATTTTCTAACTGCATGAAGTATAAGTCAAAGTCTTCTAAAGTGTTACCTTTTAGTTGATATTGACTATATTTGTTTTCTTTTTTGACCTCGCTTGTACCTGGTGTACTTGGAGTAGTATCTTTTTTTAGGATAAAGAAATAAATACTAGCTCCAGTTAGAACTAAGACGATTAAAAAACTTAAGATAATTGTAAGTTTATTAGATTTCTTCTTATTTTGATTTAGATTTTCCTTAACAATTTCATTATTATATTCTTCCATATTAACCTCATTCTAACTAGATTATATCATTAGGATGTATTTTAGTAAATGAGTTTTAAACATCTACTAGGATAACATCACTCCCAATTTTTTTGATTTGACTAAAAGTTATGGTAGTTTCGGTTTCTTTACCTAAAAAGTTAGAAAGACCACGTTTTTCTTCAACGACAAAATAAGTGATTAAGCCTTCAGTATTGATTTCAACATCAATGATACGTCCAATTTTTTTACCATCATTAATATTAACGATGTCTTTAAGTTGTAAATCAGAAATACGCATATAATCACCTATTTAAGTATATTGTTAAATTAAGTATTTTTTGAATAAATCTGTATAAGAAAATTGACTATGAATTATCTGTTAAGGTTTTAAGTAAATTAATTCTTGGAATTTATATTGTCTTTTATATCTTGAAGAGATGTAAAGACGATAGATTTTAGGCCAGTCTCTTTAGCAGCTTTAACGTTCTTTTCTTTATCGTCAAAGAAGATTGTTTCATTTTTATTTAAGTTAAAACGTTTAATTATTAATTCATAAATTTCAGGGTTTGGTTTAATCAAATGTTCTTGATAAGAATATATACCACCGGTAAAGATAGAATTAATATTAATTGTTTCATTGATGTAATTATAACTATCTTAAGTGATGTTAGTTAGAAGAAATAGTTTGTATCCTTTATCTTTTAAGGCTTTGATATAGTTAAAATTTTCTTCTAATAAAGGGTATGACTTTGGTAAATATTCTTTAGTTAGAATAAATTTAATATCATTAAAATCAGGGTTGTTTTTTAGATTACTTAAGTGTTCTTGAACTGTGATTTGTCCTAATAAGCATTTTTTAAAGTCTTGGCCATAGGCGGCTTTATAGATATTTGTACTATCCTTACCTAATAGTTTAGTAATACTTTCTTTACTATCGTCAAAAAGAATACCACCAACATCAAAAATAATATTTTTAATCATTAATAACACTTCCCTACTTTTTATTTAAATTGGCAATTGTTATCTTGCCATAAGTTATAAAATTCTTCGGCGGTAGACCAATCTAGGTTGTATCTTTCATTTAGGTTACACCCAGTTATATCTTGAACTATCAAGGCAGAAAGATAGGCGTTGACGCCAGATAATTTATCATTTTTATACATACTTTCTAGTACCGGAACAGCACTTTCACCTAGTTTAACAATATTATCATAATATTCATTTTGTGTATAATCATAGGGGTTAGAAGAAGTTGGATTGGTAACTTCCATAATTTTATCTAGATTTAAGGTTATTTCTTGCTCTAAGTATTCCGTATTTAAAGGGGTATCACTATTATCCTTCGTATTAGTACAAGAACATAAACAAAGAATACACAAAATACCGATAATAATCTTTTTCATAATTAATCCTCCAACTAACAAAGTTCTATTTATTCTTCTTATTATATAAAGAGATAAGAAAGATAAAGATAAGTTCTAGAATAGTAAAACAAATAATCATTCTAACTAAAACTACTTTGGTAGGAATATCAAAAGGATTATACCAACTTAACATATCAAAAGATATAATCATAATGACAAAAGATAGTAAGCAAGATAAAATATACATTAAAATTTTTTTCATAATAACCTCCAACTATTTATAACAAAATTATAGCATGAATACATTGTATTTACTAATAAATTTTGTTAGAATAGATTTAGAAAGGATTTAATAATATGCGTAATTATGATTATGGTATTAACGCAATAAGTGCTTCTAGTAGTTCAAGTACTTCAGGTAGTTTAATAGCATTTATTGTTGCTATTGCAGCAAGTATCGTTATTTATTTCGTATTTATGGATAAGAAAGAAGAAAGCAAGTATACTGGTTTTGTTAAGAATCTATATGATTTTCTTCATTTTAAGATTAATTTTATTGAAGCGTTCTTAAAGATTGCATATATTACTACTACTCTTTATGTAACAATTACTTCATTTAGTCTTATAAAGGTTGATATTGCTTTATTCTTTATGGTATTAATATTAGGTAATATTATTATTAGAATTTTGTATGAAGCAGCTTTCCTTCTATATAATATTTATCTAAATACTAAAGAAATAAATAGTAAGTTAAAATAGTTAGACAGGCGCTAACTATTTTATTATTCTTTTTAAAGTACGAATAGCATTTTTTTCTATTCTAGATACTTGGGCTTGGCTGATATTTAGGGATGAGGCAATTTCCATTTGGGTTTTACCTATTATATAGCGTTGTTCTAGGATTATACGTTCACGGTTCTTTATAGCTTGAAGACCTTTTCTTAAGGATATTAAGGCATCTTTATCTTGTTTAAGTTCTTTTTTATCTGCTAGTTGGTCGCATAAGTAGATAGTATCACCGCCATCATTATAGATTGGTTCAAAAATACTTACAGGTTCGCATAAGGCATCAAGACAGGAGGCTATTTCTAATTCACTCATATTTAGACTTTTACTAATTATTTCATTACTTGGTTCAATACCATATTTATTAATATATTCTTCTTTAAATTTAAGAACATGATAAGCATTATCTTTGATACTACGACTTACTCTTATGGATGTGTTATCTCTTACATAACGTCTAATCTCACCAAGAATTAAAGGAACGGCATAGGTTGAAAATAGGCAGTTATATGCAAGATCAAAGTTATCAATGGCTTTGATTAGACCGACACAACCAATTTGAAACAAGTCATCTAAGTTATATTTTTCTTTATTAAATCTTTTTAAGATGCTTAAAACTAGTTTGAGGTTACCGTTTACTAGTTCGTCTTTAGCTAGTTTATCACCTTCTTTATATTTTTTAAATAGTTCAGTCATTTCTTCTTGTGTTAGTACTTTTAATTCACTGGTATTGATGCCAGTTATTTCTACTTTGTATTTTCCCATGTATTAAAAAATCCTTTCCTTTTATTTATGGAAAAGATTTTTAGTTTTTATTCAAAGTTTTCTAAATTCGTTCTAACGAAACAAAGTAAGTATTACCATTTACAAGTTTAAGAGTATATTTATAAGTATTAAATTGGTCGTCTATGTTTTTAACATCAAATGATTCGTCTTTAGTTGTACCATTTTCTATAGTTTGATTTAAAGTAATAGTTTTAATCTCGTTAGTACCATTAAGAGAATTATACATTAAGACTTTAGTGTTGTCATTACTATATTGATAATCTAAGTATGCTAGTCTAAAAGTAATTTCTAAAGTATCGTTTGTTTTCTTAGCATTCAAAATGTTATACGCAAATAAGCGGTTATCCATGTCATTTAGTTTGTTATCTCCGATTACTTTAACTTTGTTATCTTGATATTCATAGTTAAGTGTATTTAAGATAGTATATTTTTTATTAGGATCTTTGAAGTTATCAAGAAAATTATCTTCATAGAAGAAAGTGTTCTTTAAAGTATCAATAGGTATCTCTAGTGGCTCTTCAATATAATATAGGGGTTTCTTTTCTTGGTTAGAATACGCAAGTAAGCTTAAGAATAGTTTTTCTTCATTAGTAAAAGTAGCACTGGTTACAATTTTATCTTCATAAAACATTTTGTTAGCTAAAGCTTTGGCCTTATCATTTAGACTTTCAATACTTTCAAATTTTTTTAGGGAGTTGGTTACTAATTTGTCATTGATGTTTATACTTTGTTCTTCGTTTTTTATAGTTTCTTTTTTGGTTAGGAACTTATAACCTCCTAGTAATAAAATAGCTAGAATTATTATTCCTATAATTAATATTATTTTCTTTTTCATACGTTATCCTTCTTTCTAATATAATTGTATAATTATTGTTTCTTATTGTAAAGTTAAAATCAATCTCCTTTCTAACTAAAGATTAACAAATTTTTTAAAATAAAAATACCACCTCATAGTTTACAGAGGTAGCTTTTTACGCTAGTTATAAAATAATCTGTTGCTAGCAAAGTCATTTTCTAGTTTCAATGGAGCTTCTAATGTCTTAAATTCTTCTTGTTTATTTTTATATCTGATTTCTAATCTCAAATCTTTTAACTCGTCAAATTTTATCATTTCATCTTTTTTATCAATTATTTCAGTATTTTCCATATATATTTGTTTTAGAAAATCATTTATAGTGATGGTCTCTTCACTATCATACATACCTAACTCTAGAATTGTTTTATCACCAGACATGATTTTTAAACTATAAGTGTTTGATTGAACTTCTTTTACGGAGCCGGTATAGATATCATTGTATGTAATGTTATTTAAAAGAATTGTTTTTTTAACAGGACTATAAATTAGATATCCTTTAGCTTCAATATCATTATTTTCTGTATGAATTTTGTAAATTCTAATTTTATTAAAGTTACTATACCAAAATAGTAAAAGCCCAGAAAATAATAATATGAATATTAAAACACAAAAGATTTTTATAAGCTTTAGATTTGATTTTTTGCTATAAAATTTAATTAAGTCACTAAGTGAATTTATGTTTTGTGTTGTGGTATTTTCACATACTCCGGATAATAATTCGTCAGTACTAATATTTAGAATATTACAAAGAGGTACTATAATTGAAATATCAGGTACATTAATTCCTCGTTCCCACTTAGAAACCGATTTATCAGTTACTCCCAGCTTTTTACCTAACTCACTTTGGGTCATGTTTAGCTTTTTACGTTGTTTAGCTATAAGTTTTCCTATATTTTCTTGGTTCATAATATATATATTCCTATTTAATTAAATTTCTTTTTAAACAATATGGTACAACTTCATTCTTTAAAGTGTTTGATAAAATATCTTTTGATATTGAAGTATTATACCATAAGAACTTTTCTATTTCTTGAGAGGTTGTTAAGTTACCTTGTAAAGTTCCGTTGTATCTAAATACGTAGAAATGAATTGGTGTTACGCCGTCGCTGGTAGCAATTTCGTCAAATTCCATAACTAGTTCTAAAAGTTTCTCATTAAAAATAGCTTTGCTTCCTAGTTCTTCATGACATTCTCTAATAGCAGCCTCTAATGGAGTTTCACCTTTTTCTACTTTACCACCTATCATTTGGTATGTTGGTCTTTTTCTAGGTTTATCAATTAATAATTTTTCATTAGAAAAAAACATTGTTCCTACTACATTCATAATCTCACTCTTTTCTAACTATACTATAACACAAGCATAGGAAAAAAGCACCTTAATTAATGCTCGTCAGGATTAAAATTTGAAACGTTTCTATCTCTGGTAAATCTTACTTTTTTGGTTAATTTTTTATCAGTATTCTCTTCATTAAATAGTACCTAAAAACTTTTTTTATTTTCTTTAGTTATATTTTCTTAACCTCTTGTATTATTATCTGACTTTAAGTAGAAATTCAAAAAAATACCTAGAAAATCTAGATATTATTATTTTTATTTTTAACAAAGTCTTCAATTAATTTAGCAGAGCCTTTGACACCTAGGATATCAGTATTTAAAACTAAATCATAGTTAGTATAATCTTGCCAATTACGATTAGTATAATATTTATAATGTTTAGCACGTTCTTTATTTATTTTATCAATAGTTTTTTTAGCATCTGATTCATTTAATTCATAGTATTTAACGGCTCTTTTAATTTTAGATTCTTCATCACTATAGAGGAATACTTTGATAGTATCTTTATTATCTTTTAAGATATAATCAGCACAACGGCCAACAATAACGCATGAGTTTTTAGCTAAGTCTTTGATTACTTTAGCTTCCGCAATGAATAATCTATCGTCGTTGTTATCTTGGTACTTAGCACTTTTTAGTTGTTCGTCGCTTTGAGAGATATAGTCTTTAGATAAACCCGATTTCTTACTAGCAAGAGTAATTAGTTCTTTATCGTAGAAGTTTAAGCCTAAGTTTTTAGCAAGGATTTCCCCTACATAACGACCACCACTACCATATTCACGAGCAATAGTAATAATTACTTTTGGACCTTGGTAGTTAGATTTAAGTTTAGGTTGTTCGCTAGTACTTTCTTTGACTGTAGCTTTAGATAATTTCTTATATTCACTGCCAAAGACAAATATTGCAATAACGAATGTTATAGTATCCGCAATTGGACCAGCTTCTAAAACACCAGTTAGACCTTTATGAAAAGTCATACTTAGAATGCACGCTAGTGGGATGAAAAGAATAATTTGCCTTATAAAAGAAACCATAGTAGCTTTTTTAACATTACCAAGAGATTGAACTACGATTGAAGTAGTCATTTCAAGAAAGTTTAGACCCATAACAAGTAAGAATGTATGACATACTACGACCGCAAATTCCATGAATAATTCATAATTAGCATCAGTATTAGAAATAAAGATACTAACAATATTTTCTGGAAAGAAATAGAATACTAAGTTAAATACTAAACCAACAATAAAGTTAATCATTAATACTTTTCTTAAGGTTTCTTTAACTCTTTCGTAGTTTCCAGCACCATAGTTAAAACCAATTATAGGTTGGGAACCAATAGAAATTCCTAAGATTGTCGAAATATAAAGACTGTTGATTTTAGAGATAACACCATATACAGATAATGGAATATCAGCACCATATTTACTAACAGCGCCAAATTTAGTCATCATATTGTTCATGAAAACAAATAACGCTAGGACAGTGGCTTGAGTAATGAAACTTGAAAGACCAAGGCTTAAACTACGGAAAATATTTTTATCAATTTTAAAGTCCTTGATATTTAGTTTAACACTTTTAGTTCTTTTTAGATATAAAATAGCCATAATGAATGAAACGATTTGCCCGATAACTGTTGCGATAGCGCCACCTTTAACACCCATATTAAAAGTAAAGATGAATATTGGGTCAAGAACGATATTGATAATTGCACCAACGACTAGTAAAACCATGGAATAACCTGGATTTCCGTCGGCTCTAATTAATTGCGATAAACTAGAATAGATTATCATGAAGGGAGCACCTAGTATTATAATACGACCATAATCAATAGCGTAGTTATAGACACTATCGGTACATCCAAAGAAGTATACTAGTTTTGGTAAGAAAATATAGGATAGGATACTTAAGATGATTGCTACTATGAATGACATTGTGGTAGCACCACCTATGATACTAGCGCCTTCTTTATTCTTACCTTCTCCTAATTTTAGAGAAAAATTTGCTGCCGCACCATTACCGATAAGACCAGCAACTGCGTTAAAAATAATAACTAAAGGAAATATGACATTAGTGGCAGCATTACCTAATGTTCCTACTCCTTTACCAATAAATATTTGGTCAACAATATTATAAACTGAGTTAATTAACATACTGATTACACAAGGGATAGCGAATGCTAATAAAAGTTTATTGATATTATCATGACCTAAATCACTTTTTTTCATATATATAAACTCCTTCTAAACCAAGAAAAAAAGTAGAGCTCATCGAAGAAGATATTCTACTTTTGATTGGCATTATTAAATATAGCACATTTTTTTCTTTTGTGTAAGTAAAAATTTTGTTTATTTAGTCAAATTTATTTCAACTATCGTACTTAAATCAATCACACTACCAGCGGGAATAGAGATACTAGTAACATGGCCAGAGCCATTTAGGGTATACTTAAGACCAATAAAATTACAGAACGTAGTAATTTCATTTTCACTCCAGTTAGTAACATCCGGCATGGTAATGTTTTGACTTTCAGTTTTTAGAAATACTTTAGAACCTTTTAAAACACGAGACTTTTTATTAGGATATTGGTTAACTACGTATTTACCATCACCAATAACTACCGGGTTAAGTCCTAGGGCTTTTAGTTTTTCTTCGGTACTTAGAACATCAGTATTTAAATAACTTTCTAAGACAATGATACTTTGTTCTTTATTTTCTTCAACAGTAGAAACAATATTTTTATATTTAACAATTTCGTCAACGACATTAACAACTGCCTGTGATACTTTTTTGAAGTTACCAGAGAATTGCTTTACAGAGATGTAGACAATATATTGAGGGTCATTATAAGGGAATAAACCAGAGAAACTTCGAATATAATCGTTACTTCCTGTTAGATACCCACGCCCATTGGGGTTAGCAATTTGGGCAGTACCAGTTTTACCTATCATTTCAACCATAGCTGGTTTATAATTCTTAGCATCTGTAAGGTTAGAATAAACAACATTATGCATCATATCTTGAATTTTTTTAATAGTTTCAGTAGAAGCAACTTTACGTACTTCTTCCCTACCGCCTTGATACAAGACTTTATTAGTGTTAGGATCAACTATTTTATCTACGATATATGGTTTTAACATCATACCATCATTAGCAATACTAGTTAGAGCTTGAATATTTTGAATTGGGGTTGTGGTAATACCTTGACCGAATGAAGCCGTTGCTAGTTCAATTGGATATTGGAAATCAATTTTACCGGTTACTTCATCAGGAAGAGTTATACCTGTTTTTTGGCCAAATCCCAGTAAGTCATAGAACGCTCTTAGTTTTTCATTACCAAGGTCTAAGGCTAGAAGGGATGCAGCGGTGTTAGAAGAATAACTAAACCCAGTATCGAAATTAATTTTACCCCACCCGACTTTGTTAAAGTCATTAACGGTATCCGAACCAATTTGAAGTTTTCCGGACATATATTCTTTAGAACCATCATAAATACCATTTTCCATGGCGGCCATGAATGAAAATATTTTCATAGTTGAACCGGGTTCATATGCATAAGACACTAAGGGGTTTAAGTAGTTAGTGATATCTAATTTATTGGGGTTAAATGAAGGATTAGATGCACTAGCTAAGATAGCGCCAGTTTTGGCATCGGCAATCGTGAAAGTCATCCACGCCATACTATTTTCTTTAGTTAAGTTATTTATTTCTTGTTCTAAGAATAGTTGAATGTTATTATCGATAGTTAGATAGATGTTGGCTCCAGCAGTTGCAGGCGTAGTATTTTCATTGGAGTTAGGTAATTTGTAACCATAAGAATCGGTTTGATATTCGGTTTGACCGTCTTTACCAGATAGTTCGTCATTGAAGTATTTTTCAATACCCATTTCACCAACGATTTTGCCATCATCATTTTTTCTAGCATAGCCAACTAAGTAAGATGCAAAGTTATCCATTTGGTAGTATCTTTTAGAAGAAGCAACAAAATCGATACCTGGAAGATTTAAATCTTCGATTTCCGATTTTAAAAGTTCCGTAATACCACTACCACCGGAACCAAATTCAACTTGGTAACGACCTTCTAAGTTAAGACGACTTAAAATATATTCATAAGTCATAGATGTTTTGCCATTTAGAGTAAGAATTTCACTTAATTTTCTAGCGGTATCTTCTTTATCAACAACATGTTGTGGATTATCCGGATTGGTAGTACGTGATGATGAAAGATAAGCAATTATGGTATAAGAGTTAACGGTTTGAGCAAGATAGTCGCCGTTCGTATCATAGATAGCACCACGGGTGGCGTATAATGTTTTTTTAGTAGTATTACGGTTATTAGCAAATGCTTCAATATCAATGCCATCTACATCTTTAGCGATATTAACGTAACTAAGCTTAATTATGATGGCAACGAAAAAAAGAATAATAACTATTATTAGTCCCATATTAATTTTAACAGTATTATTCTTTTTCATAAAATCTCCTATTCTACTACTTTGATATTATTATTTTTATATGATAAGCCGTTAGATTCAGCTACTTCTCTTATTTTATCTAGTGATGCAAGTTCGTTAATTTTCATATTTAATGACTCATTAACATTTTCTTGTTTAGATATATCTTTTTTTAGTCTTTCGACTTCGATATTAGTTTGGGATAATTTGGATTTGGTTACAACATGAATTAAAGGGGTCATAAATAAAACTAAGAAAATAAGTAACCAAATTATTTTTTCACCACGGAGGGTTTTTGCTTTCTTATTTTTCTTCATTTTAAATCCTTTCTATTACTCTTAGTTTAGCACTTTTACTACGAGAATTTTCTTGTAATTCTTCTTTGGATGCCGTTAATGGCTTTTTAGTAATTAATTTTATTTTAGGTTTATACTCTAAAGGTATTTCTGGTAAGCCTTTAACTAGTTCATTTACTTCACTTTGGGTTTTAAAGTATTGTTTTACGATACGATCTTCTAGGGAATGGAATGTTATTATGGCACAGCGACCTTCCGGTTTTAAAAGATCAATTACTTGAGGCAATACAGTTTCAATTACTTTTAGTTCTTGGTTGACTTCAATTCTTAAGGCTTGGAAAATTCTTCTTTCGGGATGATTTAGGTTAAAGTATTTATTTCCTACTGCGTCATTTATAATATCAACTAGTTCTAGAGTTGTGGTAATTGGTCTATTTTTAACAATATATTGAGCAATGAATTTTGATTTTTTTTCTTCACCATATTTATAAAATATCTCGGTTAGTTTGGTTTCACTATAGGTATTAACAATATCGGCAGCCGTTAATTTAGTACTTCTATCCATTCGCATATCTAGAGAGCCATCATGCATAAAGCTAAATCCTCTATCAGGATTATCAATTTGTGGTGATGAAACACCAAAGTCAAATAAAATACCATCAACTTTTTCAATACCATATTTTTTTAGTTCTTCTGTCATATTAGCAAAGTTAGATTTGATTAAAGTAAAATTATTATTTATTTTAGAAAGGCGTTCTTTAGCGTAATCAATAGCCATTTCATCTTCATCAAAAGCATATAGATGTCCGGTAGTTAATTTTTTTAGTATTTCACTAGAATGTCCACCTAACCCAAGAGTTCCATCAACATAAATACCATCACTTTTAATATTTAAATTATTAATACATTCATTTAACATTACACTATAGTGCTTCATTAATTCACCTTCTTTATAGACTTATCTAATATAATAGTACTCTAATTTCTATTTTTTGTAAACATTATTGTATTTAAAAAGCCAGAGCTACCTCTGACTTTACGCAATTATTGACAATTATTTAGTGCCATTAACTTGGTTCATAACTTCTTCAGCAAAGTTTTCTTGTCTTTTTTCAATTCCTTCTCCTACTTCATAACGAACCATTTTAACTAACTTACCACCGTTATTTTTGATGTAAGTTTTAACATCTACAGAACCATCTTTAATAAATTCTTGGTCTTCTAAACAAATTTCTTTGAAGAATTTCTTTAATCTACCAATAACCATTTTTTCAGCAATTTCAGCTGGTTTTCCTTCATTCATTGCTTCAACTTTTAAAGTTTCTTTTTCTTTAGCAACAACTTCTTCTGGAACATCAGTTTCAAATGTATATTGTGGTTTCATAGCAGCTGCTTGCATTGCTACATCTTTAGCAACTTCGCTATTAGCGCCTTCAACTACTGTAAGAACAGCAATTTTACCACCCATATGTAGGTATGAACCAAATTCTTCATTATCACTCTTAGTAATAATTTCAAATCTTCTTAAAGAAAGTTTTTCACCAATTTTAGCTGTTTTATTAACAATATAATCAGCGATAGTTCCTTCTTCAAATTTTAGAGCATTAGCTTCTTCTAAAGTTTTAGCATCACTAGTAAGTAATGTCTTACCAATGTTTTCAATCATACTCTTAAATTCATCATTTTTAGAAACAAAATCTGTTTCTGAATTAACTTCAAGGATTACGGCTTTGTTACCATCTACATAGATATTAGCAAGTCCTTCAGCAGCAATTCTAGCTTCTTTTTTATTAGCTTTAGCAATACCTTTTTCTCTTAGCCAATCCATAGCAGCATTCATGTCGCCATTTGTGGCTTCTAAAGCTTTTTTACAATCCATCATGCCGGCACCAGTAGTTTTTCTTAATTCATTAACTTCTTTTGCACTTATCATAATTATTCCTCCTATTTTTATTATTTATTTAAAGATGCAATTAATTCTTCTTTTTTCATTGTAGAATAACCTTTAATCTTAGCTTCTTTAGCCATAGCTTTAAGTTCAGTTAAAGATTTAGCTTCTAATTCATCTTCTTTTTTGATTTCTTCAAGTTCTTTTTTTAGAGCTCTTTTTTCTTCTTTTTTATCATCTTTAGCAACATCTTTTTCTTCTGTTACATAATCAATTACTTCAAGTCCATTAGCTTCACAAATAGCATTAGTTAAAGCACCAATTACAACTTTTACAGCTCTTACAGCATCGTCATTACCTGGAATTACGTAATCAACATCATCTGGATCACAGTTAGTATCAACGATACCAAAAATAGGAATGTTTAATTTTCTAGCTTCTCTTATTGCGTTATATTCTTTTTTAGGATCAACGATAATTAAAGCTTGTGGTAATTTAGTCATTTCTCTAATACCACCTAGTAAGTTATTTAATTTTTCATATTCTTTCTTAATTTGAATAACTTCTTTTTTAGGTAATACATCGAATGTACCATTTTCTTCCATCTTTTCGATTCCTTCTAATCTCTTAACTCTTCTTCTAATTGTTCTGAAGTTTGTTAATGTTCCACCTAACCATCTTTGAGTTACATAGTATGAGTTAGAACGTGTAGCATTTTCTAAAGCTGCTTCTTGAGCTTGTTTTTTAGTACCTACAAATAAGAAAGTACCACCATTTTTAGCAATTTCACTAATTGCAGCGTATGCTTCTTCCATGCACGCTAAAGTTTTTTGTAAATCAATGATATAAATATCATCTCTTGTTGTGAAGATATATTCCTTCATTTTTGGATTCCATCTTTTGGTTTGATGACCAAAATGAACCCCAGCTTCTAATAAATTACTAATAGAAACTACAGCCATTAAAAATCCCTCCTTCGTTATGCTTCTATTTACTTTCAAACAAGTTATCCTCACCTCTTCGGCACTCGAGGATATCTCTAAGTAAATATGAATATTTGGTTTTTAAAGCCAAGGTTATTGTATCAAAAAAAATCCCCAATAACAAGGGGATTTTTATGAATTTTGCAAGTTTTTACTATCTTATTTTAAGTGCTCTAGCTTGAGCTGGTATTTGTTCACAATAATTATGAGTTTGAGTTAAATCTGAATTAGTCATTAAAGAGATGTTTCTTCCTCTTTTATAAATCATATTAATTGTTCTTGCTTTAGAATTCATATCTAACCAAATTTTACTTTCTAAACGTAAGGCCTCTTTATTTATAGGATAAATTGTTAGTAAAACTGCTTCAATATAGTTTCTTTTTATTGGATACACTATTGGTTTGTCTATATTATCTAAAAGCTTATCTAACTCTTTTTGACTGTCATCTAAGCCAATTAGGCCATTAGCTTCGATAGTACGTCTAGCTACTTCACAGTAATACATTTCTTCACGTAGTTTAGCTCTTTCTAAATCATTAATTTTATTCATTATAATCCCCTCCAAGGACTTTATACTTTAGCATAAAGTACTCAGTTTGTCAAATTGATTTAAAAAAATAAAAAAGCAGTAGATACTCTACTACTCAATTACATATGGATCTTCATAAGTACCAGAACCACTAGCACTTACTGTTTTATCTAAAGAGATTACTGGTCTAATACCTTGGTTTGATGTTATTTTTGTTTCACTTAGAACCTCTCCGGTTATACCAATAGCAAAATTATCAACAGCATTATTATTTAGTAAGACTTGGCTACCGGTTAATGTCCACCAAGTAGATGTAATATTAGGATTATATAGATAATATGAAGTATTAGTGCCATTTTTACTAGCGCCAGCATATATGGCTTCATCAATACTTAGTAAGCCTACTTTAGATTGTTCTAAGGTACCACTACAAGATAGTGAGGCTGTTGTTTCATTAATAATTCGGTTATAAGAAGTAAATAGTTTTTTATTTTCTTCTTCGATGTAGTATGTATTTTCACTACAAAAGTTAGAATCAACAACGTATTTTTGATAATCACTTAGGGTATTGTTATAAAAATCATTCAAGGTCTCTTTAATGGTTGAAGTACTTAGAAGAACATTTCCCGCATCTTCGATATTAGGTACAGTCTTTTTATATGGGGCTTTGTCATCTAGAAGGTTATCGGTTATTAATCTTACTGAGCCATCTTCATTTATTCTAACGATTCTAAACATTACATTAGCAAATTTAACGTAGTTATTAGTTACAGAACCTCTAAAGTAGTAAGTTGAAGCCGTATCATTTTGGACTTCTATTAAACCTTCAGGGTTAGTAGCAACTTCCCCAATGTTAGTTTGTAATTGACTTAAGTTATTATTAGCTAAAATTAGTTCTTTTAAAGTTTTGCGGTCTTTTTTAATTAATTCTTTATAAGCGATTAGATTGGCAGTTAAGCCATAGTTGTCTTCTTTTCCATTATAGGTTAGATAAACAGTATAAGACATGGTTTGACCCGCTGCTAGTTCTTTAGTTTTAATAAGTTCGGTATCGATATTACCTAAAGATTCATTATATACTTCTTTATTATCTTTATCTACTAAGCGAACATTTAAATCATTAGTTTCTTTGTTAATATCCATTAGAGCAATAGTAACATATAGTTCTTTAGTAGTTACATTAGTAATAGATATTTTTTTAACAATAGTATCGTTTTCTTTGAATGATTTTATATCATAGTAATTACCATCTAAATAGTTGATACTTAGATATTCATCAGAGGTTACTAAAGTGTCATTAGAATTATTTTGTAAAGCTTTTTCGTAATGGGCATAAGAGATAGAGACACCGATACTAATTAGTAAAAGAATTGCTAATAAAAGTAAAGTTGTCTTGTATTTTTTCCTCATATGCTATTACCTCTAAGTAAAGTATATCAAGATAATTATTATTTTACAACTTGCTAAAGCTAATTTTTAAAAATTTTACTTTATTTAACAAATTTTGACAAAAGAAAAAGGATTATGTTACTAATCCATGTATTTCTTGATAGTTTTAAATTCACTACTATTTTCTAAATCTGTTTCACTTAATTGTTTGATTAATTCTTTTTGATTACGATCTAGTTTAGTTGGAACGACTACGTTAACTATTATGTACATATCACCTTTACGGCCACTGTTAGGGTTTTCAACACCTTTTCCTTTGATACGAAGTTTAGTATCATTTTGGGTACCAGCATCTATGGCCATAACTACATTACCATAGATAGTAGGTATTTCTTTTTTGCATCCTAAGATAGCATCCGTAATAGTTATTGGAAGTTGTAAGTAAATATCGTCATCTTTACGTTCGAATAATGGGTGTTCTTTAACTTTGAATTCGATATAAATGTCGCCGTTTGGGCCACCATTTTTACCAGCTGAACCTTTGCCACTTATTCTTAATTGGGTTCCTGTATCAACTCCAGCAGGAATTTCAATTTCGATATCTTTTTTCTTAGTATAAAAACCTTTGCCGCGACAATTTGAACATACTCTAGCATAAGTTTTGCCACTACCATTACAATCAGGGCAGATGGTTTCTTGTTGGAACATGCCAAATAAAGTTTGACGAGATTCAACTACTCGGCCATGGCCACCACAGGTTGGACAGGTTTTAGCATCAAACCCACCAGCGCCATTACATTCACCACATTTTTCGTTTAAATCGATAGATATAGTTTTATGACAGCCAAATACTGCCTCATCAAAAGTTAAGTTAATTCTAACTAGGCTATCTTCGCCTTTAGTAGGTCTATTAGTATTTCTACTACTTCTTCCACCACCGAAATTAAATGATTGCCCAAAGGCACTGCCAAATAAATCTTTAAAGATATCATCGTCGAATGAGAAGCCACCAAAGCCTTGACCTTGGAAGCCACCAGCTCCCGCGCCACCTTGTTCGAAAGCAGCTGAGCCAAATTGGTCATAAGTCTTACGTTTTTCGGGGTCGCTTAATATGGAATAAGCTTCCCCTATCTCTTTAAATTTTTCTTCGGCTCCCGGTTCTTTATTAATATCAGGGTGATATTTTTTAGCTAATTTTCTAAAGGCTGATTTTATTTCGTCTTGAGTAGCATTCTTAGAAACTCCTAAGGTTTCATAATAATCTTTATTTTTTGCCATATTCTTCCTCCTTCTTAATTATTTCTTCAACCATTTTTAATCTATTTTTAAATAATTCGATTGATTTTTCAATTGGTTCTTTGGTGGTCATATCAACATTGCATGCTTTTAAGGTATCTAATGGATATTTACTACAACCACTACCTAAGAAGTTTAGATAGTTTTCTAAAGATTGTGGTTTGTTATTTAAAATATCAGTTGCTATTGATACAGCTGCCATAAATCCTGTTGCATATTTATACACATAAAATGGCGTATAAAAATGTGGAATTCTTGACCATTCATAACCAATTAATTTATCACTTATAACATTATCACCATAATATAATTTATTTAAGTTGTAATATGTTTGATACAAAGTTTCACTAGTTAAGGCCTTGCCTTTTTGTTCCATATCATGGATTAACATTTCAAACTCGGCAAACATTGTTTGACGATAAACTGTTGCTCTAAATTTATCTAGGAAATCTGTTAGATATAGAAGTTTATCGGCATCATTTTGGGCATTTTTAATATTATATTCGCTTAATAATACTTCATTTACCGTTGAAGCTATTTCGGCTAGGAATATTGGGTAGTTAGCGTTAGTATGGCATTGATTTTTCTTAGAATAGAAAGAATGCATGGCATGGCCTAGTTCATGGGCTATGGTACTAACACTATCTTCGGTGCCGTCAAAGTTTGTGGAAACAAATGGTCCGGCATAGTAACTACCCCATTGGTAAGCGCCACTTCTTTTCCCATCGTTAGGATAAACATCTACTCTAGAACCATCAAAAATATTTTTTAAATCTTTAATGTAGGTATCTCCTAGGGGCTTTAAAGCTTCTAGAACTTTAGCTTTAGCTTCTTCATAAGTAAATGTCTTAGGATTTTCTTTAATTAAATCAGTATAAATATCATACATATGAAGTTCTTTTACGCCCATATATTCTTTGCGGACTTTCATGTATTCGTATATAGGTTCAAGGTTTTCATGAATTGTATTAATTAAGTTTTTATAAACTTCAACATTTATGTTATCTCCATATAAGGAGGCCTCTAAAGGACTATGATATTTTCTAATAGTACTATAGAAGATATCTTGTTTTACTTGACCTTTATATAGTTCAGCAATGGTTTCTTTATGATCGACATAGTATTTATAATATTGTTCAAATACTCTTTTACGAGTATTTTGATCCTTATGACCAATTAGTTTAATATAGTTACTATGGGTTAGTTCAACCTCTTTCCCATCAATAATGATTTTACCAAAGTTAACATCGGCATTATCTAAAGCCGAAAAAGCATTATCAGCTGTTCCTAAGGCATTGGATGCTAAAGAAATTATCCTTTCTTCGGCTTCACTTAGGGTATGATTTTTATAGCGAAACATTTTTTCAATGCTGAAGCGGTATTCATCAAATCTTTTATCATTTGCCATTAAGTTTAAGATGTAGTCATAATCATTACTTAGTAATTCACTTCTAATAAATGAAGTTTCATTAGCAACTTTTTCTTCTAGTTTATCAGCTTGATTTTTTAGTTTCTTACCAAACTCGTCGTTGGTATCACTATAATGATTAAGGTAAGAATATACATATATGTTTTCTAATTTTTTTTCTATTTCATCATCTAATGTTAAAAACTTATAAAAGTTTTCTTTATCCTTAGTAAGAGATCCTTTCATACTAACTAATTCTTTTAATAGTTCTTTTGTTTTTAAAATACTATTTTTATATTCTTCAGTGTTTTTAAAGAAATACTCTAAATTCCATTTAGCATTTTCTTTAACTTCGCATCTTTTCATAAATTATCCTTTTCTATTATGGTCGAAAAGTTCTAGTCACCTAGAACTTTTCTTTATCTATCAAATTATTTTTCTTCGTATTTAGCTTCTTTGACATCGTCTTTAGAGTCAGTATTCGAAGTTTCATTGGCATTATTTGCTTGGTTTTGTTTAGCAGCTTCTTCATATACTTTTTGGGCATATTTCATAGCTATATCGCTTAGTTCTTTAGTTTTAGCTTTAATGTCATCAACATTATCACTTTCTAAAGTTTTCTTTAATTCAGCAATTTTATCTTCAGCTGACTTTTTATCGCTGTCGCTTACTTTGCCTTCTAAATCTTTTAATGATTTTTCAGTTTGGAAGATTGTAGCATCAGCTTCATTTTTAGCTTCCGCTAAGGCTTTCTTCTTATCGTCGGCTTCTTTATTAGCCTCAGCTTCTTTTCTCATCTTTTCGATTTCTTCATCACTAAGGTTAGTTGAAGAAGTAATTGTAATAGATTGTTCTTTGTTAGTTCCTAAATCTTTAGCAGTAACATTAACAATACCATTTGCATCAATATCAAATTTAACTTCAATTTGTGGAACTCCACGTGGTGCGGCAGGAATACTGTCTAGACGGAAGTTGCCTAAAGTCTTGTTATCAGAAGCCATTGGTCTTTCACCTTGTAGGACATGAATATCTACAGCAGGTTGGTTATCAGCAGCAGTTGAGAACACTTGTGATTTAGATGTTGGAATAGTGGTATTTCTTGGAATTAGGACTGTCATAACATTTCCCATTGTTTCAATACCAAGTGATAATGGAGTAACATCTAGTAATACTAAGTCATCAACTTCACCGGTTAGAACGCCACCTTGAATAGCAGCACCCATGGCAACAACTTCATCGGGGTTAACTTCTTTAGAAGGTTCTTTGCCTAATTCTTTCTTAACTAAATCTTGAATATAAGGAATTCTTGTTGAACCACCAACTAATAATACTTTATCAATATCATTGTTAGTTAATTTAGCATCACTTAAGGCTTTATGAACAGCATCTAACGTAGAATCAAATAAGTCTTTATTTAAGTCTTCAAATTTAGCTCTGTTTAAAGTCATATTTAAATGTAATGGTCCTTCAGCACTTTGAGCAATGAATGGAATAGAAATTTCAGCACTCATCATACCAGACAAATCTTTTTTAGCTTTTTCAGCAGCATCTTTAATTCTTTGCATTGCCATTTTATCGTTAGATAAATCTATACCATTTTCTTTTTTAAATTCACTTACTAAGTAATCCATAACTCTTTGATCGAAGTCATCGCCACCTAAATGGTTATTACCAGCAGTTGATTTAACTTCGAAAACACCATCACCTAGTTCTAGGATAGATACATCAAATGTACCACCACCTAAGTCGTATACTAAGACAGTATGTGTTTTTTCTTGTTTATCAATACCATATGCTAAGGCAGCAGCTGTTGGTTCGTTGATAATTCTTTCAACATCTAAGCCAGCAATTTTACCAGCATTTTTAGTTGCTTGTCTTTGAGCATCGTTAAAGTATGCTGGAACTGTGATAACAGCTTTGGTAACTTTTTCTCCTAAGTAACTTTCAGCGTCGCTCTTAAGTTTCATTAAGATTTTAGCAGAAATTTCTTCTGGAGTATATGACTTACCATTGGCTTCAACTTTTTCATCAGTACCCATTTTTCTCTTGATACTTGAAATTGTATTTTTTACGTTAGTTACAGCTTGACGTTTAGCGGTTTCACCAACTAATTCTTCGTCACCTTTAAACGCTACTACTGAAGGAGTTGTTCTGTTACCTTCTGGATTTGTAATAACATGAGGAACTCCACCCTCTAATACAGCTACACATGAGTTAGTTGTACCTAAATCAATACCTATAATTTTACTCATAATAATCTCTCCTTTAATATTTATTCATTTACTTTTACCATTGCTGGTCTAAGTAGTTTATCTTTATACATATAACCTTTTTGTAAGACATCTAAGACAATGCCTTGTTCTTCTTCAATTATTTCTTCAGTTAACACTGCTTCCATAAATTTAGGATCAAAAGGCTTATGTAAGCAATCAATTTCTTCTACGCCAATATTTTTTAAAGTTGTAATCATATTGGCATATATCATTTTAAATCCTTCTAAGTACTTTTCATTCTCAGTTGCATCCATGGCTATAGCACGTTCAAAGTTATCAAGAATCGGAAGTAAATTTTTTATTAATTCACTACCTTCATATTTAACCATAGAACTTTTTTCTTCTTCATATCTGCGACGCATATTTTGCATCTCGGCAGATAATCTTAAGACTTTTTCGTTTAGTTCCTTAGTTTTATTTTCGGTTTCTTTTTGGCATTCGCATTCATGATGATCATGCTTTTTATTGTGATCTTTGCAACAATGTTTTTCACATTTTGCTTGATGTTCTTTTGGAAGTTCTTCTTCCATCATTTTTTCCTTTTTTTCTTCCATAAAATCCCTCTTAGTCTATATGATGTTCTTCATCATTTAAATTATCATTAATGTATTTTAGAAGCCCTACTACTTTAGCATATTCCATTCTTTTTGGTCCTACTACAGCAATGGTTCCTTCTTCCCCATTGATATGATATTTTGTTTTAACGATGGTAACATCTTTATCAAATTCATTTTCGTCGCCAATATAGACGTTTATGCCGTCCACATTAGTATCAATTTTTCTTAGTAAGTTTTCATCTTCAAATTTGGTAATAATTCTTTTTACATCACTGACATTGTCATATTCAGGTTGTTTTAAAAGGTTGGCTTTACCACCAAAGTGAACATTTGAACTGTTTTTAGTGAAGTTATGGAAAGCATCATAGAAGATGTTATAAACTTGTTCATATTGTTTTATTTTTTTAGCAATAATTGGTTTAATGTCAAATTCTAATCTTTCAGATACTTCATTAATTGGTGTTCCAACTAACATTTTATTAATAATTTCCGATGTTTTAACTACTTCCTCAATATTAGTATTTTCTGGTAAGGTAAATTGTTTATTTTCAACGATGCCTTTATCAGTACATACTAAGGCTACTATCTTGTTATTAGCAAGAGGAATAATACTTACTTGTTGCAGAGCATTATCTTTGGAACTACTACCTAAGATTACTGAGGTATAGTTAGTTATTTCACTAATTATATCTACACACTTAGTAATCGCATCCGATATTTCTAAGTTTTGATTAGAAAATATGGTTTGTAGCTTCAACATTTCTTCACCATTTAATTCTTTTGGTTTCATCAAATATGTAACGTAATATTTATACCCTAGTTCTGATGGCACTCGACCACTAGAAATATGATTTTTTTCAATGTATCCAAGGCTTTCTAAGATAGCCATTTCGTTTCTTATCGTTGCTGATGAACATTTGAATTTTTGGCATAAAGATTTTGACCCTATTGGCTTGGCTGATTTAATGTAGTTTTCAACAATTTCCTTTAGGATTCTTTGTTGTCTTTCATCCAAGATAATCACCTCTTTTTAGCACTCTTTTCTTTCAAATGCTAAGTATATAATACTCTTATTTTTAGCACTTGTCAATACTAGAGTGCTAATTTTTTTTAAAAATTATACAAAAGAAAAAGAAACTAATTTTCACTAGCTTCTTCGTTAGATTCTTCTTCAGATTCTACCATAGCGTCTACTTTGTCTTCGCCAGTATCATCCATAAGTTGTTCTTCTAACATTTCTTGAGCATCATCATCCATGAATTCCTTTTCTAAAACTGTTTGAATATCAGAATATTGTTTTGCTCCTGTTCCAGCTGGGATAAGTTTACCTATGATAACATTTTCTTTAAGCCCTCTTAGATGATCAACTTTACCACGAATGGCAGCATCAGTTAATACTCTTGTAGTTTCTTGGAAGGATGCTGCTGATAGGAAGGAATCTGTTTCTAATGATGCTTTAGTAATACCTAACATTACTGGAAGTCCAGTTGCAGGTACGCCACCAGTTAATAATACTGGTTTATTAGCATTAGCAAATTCATTTAATGTTACAGATAGTCCAGCTACTAAGTCAGTATCTCCACCATCTAAAATCTTCATCTTAGAAATCATTCTACGAACAATAACTTCGATATGTTTATCAGAAACGTCTACACCTTGAGATTTATAAACTTTTTGAACTTCTTTAACAATGTATTGTTGAGCAGTTATTGGGTCAGTTACCGCAAGTAATTCTTTTGGTGCGATTGAACCAACAGTTAATGGATCACCTGCATTTACCATATCGCCTAATTCTACACATAATTTAGTATTGTAGTTAGTGATATGTTCTCTTGCTTCAACGTCATTTTCAATGATAATTTTGTATTTACCATTAGTTTCTTCAATAGAAGCAATTTTCCCAGCAATTTCAGCAATTGTTGCTTTACCTTTAGGGTTACGTGCTTCAAATAGTTCTTCAACTCTTGGAAGACCTTGAGTAATATCGCCACCGGCAACTCCACCTTCATGGAATGTACGCATGGTAAGCTGTGTACCTGGTTCACCAATTGATTGAGCAGCCATAATACCAACAGCTTCTCCAGTTTCAACTAAGTTTCCAGTTGCAAGGTTACGTCCATAACAATGTTGACATACACCATTTACGGTATTACATGTTAGAACACTTCTAATTTCAACTTTCTTAATACCAGCTTTGATAATCTTATTAGCGATATTTTCAGTAATATATTGATTTTTATCAATAATAACTTCTTTAGTTTCGGGGTTAATTACCTTAGTTGCAGTATATCTACCAATAATTCTTTCAATTAAGGGTTCGATCATAGTATTAGATCTTGTATCAACAAAATCAGTTACTTCAACACCATTTATTGTGCCACAATCTTCTTCTTTAACGATGATATCTTGAGCAACATCTACTAAACGACGAGTTAAGTATCCTGAATCGGCAGTTCTTAAGGCTGTATCAACGATACCTTTACGACCACCACGGGTACCGATAAAGAACTCTGTTACGTTACATCCTTCAATTAAATTTGACTTAACTGGGATTTCAATAGTTTCACCAGTTGGTTTGGCAATTAAACCACGCATACCAGCAAGTTGGTTAAACTGATTAGCAGAACCACGGGCTCCAGAATTCATCATCATGAAGATTGGGTTCATCATATTTTCTTTAGCGATAGTTTGTAGTTCTTGTGAGATATCAGATGTTGCTTTAGCCCACAATGAACATACAGTCTTATAACGTTCATCTTCAGTAATTAAACCTCTTTGGAATTGTTTATTTACTTTATCTACTTTACTTTGAGTATCAGCAATAATTTGACCTTTTTGTTTAGATTCAATTACATCACTCATAGAGATTGAAATACCAGCAATAGTTGAATATTTAAAGCCTAAGTCTTTTAATTTATCTAACATAACTGATGTTTCAGTTGTTTTATATCTTTTAAATACTTGGGCAATTAGACTACTAAATGTTTTCTTAACGAATGGATCAGTTAATGGCATTTTAGCAATTTCTTCAGGAATATTAACACCCATTGGTAAGAAGAATTTATTAGGAGTAATTCCTTCAATATTTTCTTTTGATGGTTCGTTAATATATGGGAAGGAGTCTGGTAAAATTTCATTGAATTTTAATTTACCAACTGTTGTTACTAAGTATTTATCTTTTTGTTCATCAGTAAATAATTTATATTTGAATGATGATACAGGAATAGCAATTCTAGTATGAAGGCTTATTTCTTTTCTTTCGTAAGCCATTAGGGCTTCGTTAGAATTTTTAAATACTTTACCTTCGTTTTCTAAGCCTGCTTCTTCAATAGATAGATAGTAGTTACCTAAAATCATATCTTGTGATGGTGTAACGATTGGTTTACCATCAGATGGTTTTAAGATGTTGTTAGCACCAAGCATTAAGATACGAGCTTCAGCTTTAGCTTCTTCGCTTAATGGAATATGGATAGCCATTTGGTCACCATCGAAGTCAGCATTGAAAGCGGCACATACAAGTGGATGCAAACGCATAGCTTTACCACCTACTAAAACTGGTTCGAAGGCTTGGATACCTAGTCTATGTAATGTAGGAGCACGGTTTAACATTACTGGATGTTCAGTAATTACATCTTCTACTACATCCCATACACATTCATCTTTATTATCAATTAGCTTTTTAGCACCTTTAATATTATGAGCTAAGCCTCTTTCTACTAGGCCATGAATAACATGGGGTTTGAATAGTTCTAAAGCCATTTCTTTTGGAAGACCGCATTGGTACATTTTTAATGATGGACCAACAACGATAACAGAACGACCTGAATAGTCAACACGTTTACCTAGTAAGTTTTGACGGAAACGTCCTTGTTTACCTTTTAACATACTAGATAAAGATTTTAGTGGACGGTTACCAGCAGCTGTTACACTTCTACCATGACGGCCATTATCAAATAATGAGTCAACAGCTTCTTGTAACATACGTTTTTCGTTTTGAACGATGATTGTAGGCGCTCCTAATTCTAATAATTTCTTTAGACGATTATTGCGATTAATAATTCTTCTATATAAATCATTTAAGTCAGAAGTAGCAAATCTACCACCATCTAATTGAATCATTGGTCGTAAATCTGGAGGAATTACAGGTAATGCTGTAAGTACCATCCATTCAGGGCGATTGCCTGATTCTTTGAAAGCAACTAAGCAGTCTAAACGTTTTACTAAACGAACACGTTTTTGACCAGTAGCGCCATCTAATTCTTTTCTTAAATCTTCTATTTCTTTATCTAAGTCTACTTCTTTAAGTAGTTCTTGGATAGCTTCAGCACCCATTCCTACTTTGAAGGCATTACCATATTTTTCATAGTAAGCACGATATTCTTTATCAGATAAAGTTTGTTTTTTCTCTAAAGGTACTTGACCTGGGTCAATTACAACATAAGATACAAAGTATAATACTTCTTCTAAGTCTCTTGGAGACATATCAAGTACTAAACTCATCTTAGATGGAACGCCTTTAAAGAACCAAATGTGAGAACATGGCGCTGCAAGTTCAATGTGTCCCATACGTTCACGACGTACTTTAGATGAAGTTACTTCTACTCCACAACGATCACAAATAACATTTTTATATCTTAATCTCTTGTATTTACCACAAGAACATTCAAAATCCTTAGTTGGTCCGAATATTTTTTCACAAAATAAGCCGTCTCTTTCAGGTTTTTGAGTACGATAGTTAATGGTCTCAGGCTTTTTAACCTCACCATAAGACCATTCCCTAATCTTTTCAGGGGAAGCAATAGATATTTTGATACCTCTAAAATTATTTACATCCATCATATAAGATCTTCCTCCTCTTCATTAACGTCGCCAGGAAATTCTAAGTCATCAAGATCATCATAATCTTCTTCATCTTCTTCATCCTCATAAGTATCATCTTCTTGAGGTTCTAAAGATTCTTCCTCTTTCTTTTCTGGTTCATTATTAGTTAATTCTTCTATTTTTAGTGAATCAGCATCCTCTTCATCTTGTTCCATATCTTTTAAGCTTACTAATTCATTCTTTTCGTTTTCGATTTGAACATCTAGACCTAAAGCTTGGAATTCTTTAATTAATACTCTAAATGATTCCGGGATTCCTGCTTGATCAATTGGTTTACCTTTTACTAAGGCTTCATAAACTTTAACACGACCAACGATGTCATCCGATTTAACAGTCATGATTTCTTGAAGAACATGAGCAGCACCATAAGCATATAGAGCCCAAACTTCCATTTCTCCGAATCTTTGACCACCAAATTGAGCTTTACCACCTAATGGTTGTTGTGTAACCATTGAGTAAGGTCCAGTACTTCTAGCATGTAGTTTATCATCTACCATGTGGTGTAGTTTAACCATGTACATAACACCAACAGAAACTCTATTTTCGAAAGGTTCTCCAGTACGGCCATTGTATAGAACTACTTTACCATCATGATCCATACCGGCTTCTTCCATTTGTTCATAAATTTCTTGTTGAGAAGCACCATCGAATACTGGAGTAGCATATTTAACGCCTAGTTTTTTACCAGCCATACCTAAGTGTAATTCTAGAATTTGACCGATATTCATACGTGATGGAACACCTTGTGGATTAAGTATGATATCAACTGGTTTACCATCAGCTGTATAAGGCATATCTTCTTCTGGTAATATTAGGGAAATAACACCTTTGTTACCATGTCGTCCAGACATTTTATCTCCGACTTGAATCTTACGTTTTTGAATAATATAAACACGAACGATTTTTGAAACACCAGCAGGTAGTTCATCAGAGTTTTCTTTAGTATAAACTTTAACGTCATGAACAATTCCACCAGCACCATGCTCTACTCTTAGGGAAGTATCTCTAACTTCACGAGTTTTTTCACCAAAGATAGCATGTAATAGTTTTTCTTCCGCAGTAAGTTCTTGAACACCTTTTGGTGTAACTTTTCCAACTAAGATATCGCCATCTTTAACTTCGGTACCGATTCTAACGATACCATTAGAATCTAAGTTCTTACGAGCATCTTCACCAACATTTGGAATATCTCTAGTAATTTCTTCTGGTCCAAGTTTAGTATCACGACATTCAATATCATAATGTTCGATATGTAGTGATGTATAAACATCATCTTTAACTAATCTTTCGTTTAAGACAACAGCATCTTCATAGTTATAACCATTACATGTCATAAACGCTACTGTCATATTTTTACCAAGGGCTAATTCTCCGTTTTGAGTTGATGGTCCATCAGCAATTACTTCACCACGATGTACCTTCTCACCTTCTTTAACAATTGGTCTTTGATTAATAGTAGTAGATGCATTACTTCTTTCAAAGTCGGCTAAGTAATAAGTATCTTTGCCTTTAGCATTTTTAACGATAATTTTACGTGAATCAGCGTATTCAACTACCCCATCAGCTTTAGCAACAATTGTAGATCCTGAGTCACGAGCAGCAATATATTCAACACCAGTACCAACGATTGGAGATTCACAAGTAATTAATGGTACAGCTTGACGTTGCATGTTAGCACCCATTAATGCTCTGTGGGCATCATCGTGTTCTAGGAATGGAATACAGCTTGTTGTAATTGCTACAATTTGACTTGGAGCAACATCAACATAGTTAACTAGTTCTTTCTTAACCATAACGGTTTCACCGTTTAGACGTGCTAATACTTGGTCATCTAAAATAACATTATCATCAGACAAAGTAACTGTTGCAGAACCAATATAGTAATCAGCTTCTTCATCAGCGGTCATGTATTCAACTTCATCAGTTACTTTGCAATCAACAACTTTACGATATGGAGTCATAATAAATCCATAATCATTTATCTTAGCATAAGATGCAATTGATGTAATAAGACCGATATTTTGACCTTCTGGTGATTCGATTGGACAAATTCTACCATAGTGACTTGAGTTAACGTCACGGACATCCATACCAGCACGGTCTCTAGCAAGTCCACCTGGCCCTAAAGATGATAAACGTCTCTTATCTGTTAGTTCGGCAATTGGGTTAACTTGGTCCATGAATTTAGAAAGTTGTGATGAGCCAAAGAATTCTTTTAAGGCTGCTGTTACAGGACGAATGTTAATTAAAGTTTTTGGTGTAACTGTCTCAAGTTCTTGAGTAGTCATTCTTTCTCTAATTACACGTTCCATACGTGACATACCAACGTTGAATTGTTTTTGAACTAATTCTCCTACTTGTCTAACACGACGATTAGCTAAGTGATCGATTTCATCATCGGAACCAATATTATCATGTAAGTTTAAGTAATAAGAAATTGATGCATAAATATCAGAAATTGTTAATCTTCTAATATCGATTGATTGATCATTACCAATGATTTCAATAACTTTAGAATCATCTTTCTTATCATAAACTTTAACTGTTTGAACTTTGTTATATTCATCTAATTCTTCATTGATAGTTACTTCTTTAACGTTGTAACCAGCAGCAAAGATTGGTCTTAATTGTTCTAAAATTTCTTTAGTAATTAAAGTACCATCGCTTACAATAACATTACCATTTTCATCTTTAATATCTTCAGCAATTGTGCATCCTAGTAATCTATCTAAGACATTTAACTTACGATTAAATTTATAACGTCCAACTTTAGCTAAATCGTATCTAAATTTATCGAAGAATCTTGTGATAAGTTGGTTCTTAGCACTATCTAGGGTTGCTGGTTCACCTGGTCTTAATTTTTCATAAATTTCAATTAAAGCTTCATCCGTATTCTTAGTACTATCTTTTTCTAAAGTATTTTTGATGTATTGGTTATCACCAAATAATTCTAAAATATCTTCATCGTTAGAAAGTCCTAATGCTCTTAGGAATGTTGTAATTGGAACTTTTCTTGTACGATCAATTCTAACATATAGAATATCTCTTGCATCTAATTCGTATTCTAACCAAGTACCACGGTTTGGAATTACTTCTGATGAGATAATACGGCGACCATTTTTATCTATTTCTTTTTTATAATAGATAGATGGACTACGTACTAATTGTGAAACGATAACTCTTTCAGCACCGTTAATGATAAATGTTCCAGCATCTGTCATCATTGGAATGTCGCCTAAGAATATTTCTTGTTCCTTAACTTCTCCCGTTTCATGGATAAAAACTCTTGCTCCTACTTTTAGTGGTGCTGCATAGTTTACCATACGTTCTTTAGATTCTTTAATAGAATATCTTGGCTCATCAAAATAATAATCACCAAATTCCAAAGAAATATTACCAGTAAAGCTCTCTACTGGGAATAGTTCTTCAAAAGTTTCTTTAATTCCTTCATCTAAGAACCATTGGTAGGATTTTTTTTGTATTTCTAATAAATCTGTCAACTCTAAGGTGTTCTTAATTTTTGAGAACGTTCTTCGTTCTGCATGGTCACCAAATTTTTTTGTTTTGTATGCCATTTTCTATTCACCCCAACCTTTAAAATATTTTTTAATGCTTTATTTTTGTAAGTCTACTTACAGGTAGCCTTCATGATATAGAATCCTTTATCTTTTTCTAGTATCTCTACTACGTAGCCTTGGGATTCTAAATCCTTGATTGCACTTTTGGCTCCTTGATTTTTTCTAATAACAAACCACAATGAACACCCTGGTAAGAGATGTCTCATCGCATCAAATAGTATTTTATTTACTACTTTTTTCCCAGCCCTTATGGGAGGATTTGTTACTATTAAATCATATTTTTTATTAACGCTATCTAAAGCGTCACTATAAAAGGCAAATGCATCCACCTTATTGTTTTTAATATTTTGGGTTGCTAGATGTAAGCAACGATTATTTACATCAACCATATCAACGTGGCTGTGTAATAGTTTGGATAGTGATATGCCAATAAAGCCATAACCACATCCGACATCTAATATATTTAAATTATCATTGTTAGTATTTTTTAATATGGAATTTACTAGTACGATACTTCCATAATCAATTTCGTCTTTCGAAAAAACACCATTATCACTGAGAAATGAAAAAGGAACACCTTTTACTTTGTATTTAATAGTGCGTAACTCGCTTCTTAAATTTTCATTATTAGTAAAATAGTGTTCCAAAAAATCACCCGTGTCTTTCTTTAAGGCAAATATATCTAAATTATAATATAAAGTTTTCGTAAATGCAAGAGTTTTTTTCATGATTTTGGAGTTTTATGATTAATTTGTGATAATGTCTTAAGTAATGACTTGTGAAAATGTCTCAATGTAAAAATGCGTTTTTTATTTGACGTGTTTTTAAGTGCTCTTCTCTTTAATTTTTAGTACAATTTTATAACATACGAAAAAAGAGAATCAATTAAGACTCTCTTAGCATTCTAATTGGTAGCGACGGGGAGATTCGAACTCTCGACCTGCCGGGTATGAACCGGATGCTCTAGCCAGCTGAGCTACATCGCCATGTTTATAATGCTTCTAATTTTCTTTCGAAGCAATATAAATATATCATACTTTATTTAGTTTGACAACCACTTTTTTAATTTAATTTTCGTTTAGCACTTTTTTCATCTAGAATATAATTAGAAATTTCTGGTAATCTTTCATTACTTATATAGCAATGTTCTAATAAGTAGTCTAATGTTTCAGTTTGAGTTTTATCCGTATCATAATACCCTTCCATAACATTAATGTTTTCTAATTTGTAATTAAGTCCTAAATCATAAGTTGCGTCAACCCAAGCACCAGAAGTATAATCAATATTTCCAAAGCTTATATTTAATTTATTGCACGATAGGAATGGATTACCTACTAGTTTAATGCTAAGACTAGAATTTATACCATTGCCACGGCAGAAGATTAGCTTTTCAAAGAAGTGTTCACAAGTTTTTAAGAATACTTCATGTTTTTTAGCTAAATTATAGTATCCTCTTAAGACATATTTAGAAATATCATCAACTTTTTTATTATAAGATTTATCTTGATTAAAGAGATAAGCTTCAATATTACCATCTTTTTCTTCAATAATAAAGTTCTTATATTCATCGTTATCAGTAATACCTTTTACGTTATATAATGCCATAAATAAAGTGTTTTCTTCAAAAGAAATAAAATTTTCATAAAAAGCATAGTTAAGTTTTGGCATCGTAGCATAATCAGCCATAAAATCTAGATATAGTTTATTAAAAGTATCCATAACCTCTTTTAAAGATACACAGTTAGTATAATCTAGAACGATGTTTTCTTCTTTATTAAATTCATTAGTATTTTTAACAGTATTGGTTGCATAAGTATTAAATGTTTGAATAAAATTTTGCATAATAATCCCCCTTTGGTCTTAATATAATATCATAAAATTTTCTATTTGCAACATTTTATTGCTTTTTATTTACTAAGTAGACACTTTTTAGACATAAATTATTTTTTTATAATGAAAAAACAAGCTGTGTGCTTGTTTAAATTAGATTAAAGGTTTAAGCCATTATTATTAGTTTGAGTGTTCTCATTATTTTGAGAGGTTAATGTTTCACTTGGATTAGAAATAGCTGTTACTTCGTTAGGAATTACAAAGATAGGTGCATCTTCTTCTTTAGGCTCTAATGTTTGAACAGGATCTTTTTTATTTAAGAAAGTACTTGGAGATTCTGGTGCTCCAGGAATAGGGTCAGGCATTACAGGCTCTTTTGGAGTAACATTATTTCCTAAGTTTAACATTGCTTTAATGTCTTCTGGTACAGGTGCAACTTCAACTACTTTAGCTTTATCGTCTAATGATTCATCTTTTGGATTTTTTAAGGAAGATTTTGTAATACTGTTATCTTCACTGATTACTTCTTCATCAGGCTTAATATCAACGATACCATTATCTACTGGATTAGTATCAGAAACTTGGACATCAGTTATACCCCAGTCTTCAGCTGTAAACTTTGGGGCTTCCGGTTCTTGATTCAAAGAATTATCATCTAGTAAAGGCTTACTTGGTACTGGGTTAGTTATTCCATTATCAATATTATCTAGTTTTTGTTCTTCTAAAGAAGAGTTTAAGCCAAATGGATCAAATAGTTGTTGCATAGTAGCATCATTTACTTTAGGCTGTTCTACCACTGATTCTGGTTTTTTAGCACTTTCAGTAGTATTAAATGGTTTTTCTGGTATTTGAGGTTTTAAAGTGGTATCTTCACTAGGTAGAAAAATTGGCTCACCTACTGGTTCATGTAGCGAGGTATTAACACTTTCAAAGCCAATACTGATAGGTTTATCTTCAGTATTTTCCTCTACATCAGCAGTTATTTTAATATCATCTACTTTAATACTATCTAATAGTTTTTCAATTATATCCTTTTTATTTTCAATACTTAGATAGGTATCATTAAGTTCTTCGTTACCCTTCTTTTCCATATTAGATAAAGCCTCTAATAAACTTTGATAAGATTTAATTTTATTATCTAGGAATTCTAAATATTTTTGAATATAGTTTTGATAGCTATCTAATGTTTTATAGTCAGCAATAGTAGCAGTTAGTTCACCTTGGTTAATAAATCTTTTATACATTAATTTGCGATATAATTTATCAATAGCGTCTTTATAAGAATTTAAATATTTTTTAATAGTTTGATTATCCGTATCACTTTGGAAAGTTTTAGAACTTAATCTAGTATAAAGATTAGAGGTTTTTTCTAAGTAAGTAATAGTATTTTCATCAATAGTAGTTTGAAATAGGGACTCCCAAGTTTCTTTATTAAAAGGAATATCTAACATACCATTTTGTTCTAACTCTGTATAAATAAATTTTTTACTATCATTATTATTAGTTACATAATTTAAAATACTTTGATAATCTAGTAAAATACCATTGGCATTATATATCATTGGAGACATTTTTTCTAAGATGATGGTATCTCCTTTATAATAAGGATAGTCTTTCATAAGAGTATAGATATCAGTTGTAGAAATAACATTTGGTTCTTTGACTTTAGCTATTAAAGATTTAAGTTCTTCTAAGTAGGTTTCTAATTGAGGTTTGAATTTTTCAGATATGTCTTGGCATTTTAGTTTTAGTTCACTATAGTCATTTGTTAATTGGATATAGTTTTTCTTTATGGGTGATACTTGAACCATACTAATTAAATATTTACGATAGTTTTCTTCACTTTGATAGATTAAAATACCGATTTTTCTTTGTAGTTCTTCGATTTCTTCTTTTAAAGATTCGATCTCTTCTTTTAGAGATTGGCTATTCGAATTAATATATGCCTTATGAAGATGGGCGTCTTGTTCTAAGATGTTTTTAATATGAGTACGACATTCTAGTACTTCTTTGCACATAGCGTCGCTCATTTTAGCGTTTTCATAGACAACACGGTTTTCGATATCTTTGATTCGTTTTTGATAACTATCTAACTTTTCTTGGGATTCTTTATCAAGACTACTAGTATGTTCTAAATGATATAATTGTTCTTCTAAGTTTTTTAGTTCATTACCTTTTTCTTCTAGGGCATATTCTAGTTCTTCTTGTTCTAACTTTTTAGCGCTAGCTACTTCTTCACTACTTGCTCTTTGAATTTTAGATACGGCAGCATTACTTAGTAGTTCTCTTATAGCAATATATTTTTTAGCCATTTTATTTTTTTGACACCATAGTTTATCTATTTCGCTTTGAAGGACTTTAGCTTGTTCTAGTAAATCATTTATTTCTTCTTGGGTGGCACTAGTTTTTTTAGCAAATTCAATTGATTTTAAAATTATATTTAATTCGTTTTGTTTTCTTTCAATTTCATCTAAAATAGTATCGTAGTTTCCACGGCATAATTTTTGATAATCGCTTATTGCGTTACTTAATTCTTCTTTATTCATATAATTCTCCTAGTTTATTCACACTATCTATTAATGCTTGTAGTTCACTTAAGTCAATGCCATCAAATAAGGCATTTATTTCTTCTTCACTTAAGGTTAGTAGTTTATCGATCATTATATAAGCCTCCTTTATTATCAATTACTATTATCTTATAATTTGTGAAAAATTTCAAGTCGTATTCATAATATTTAATTCAAAGAAAAAAGAAGAATTAATCTTCTTAATCATAAGTACTAGTTATACCGAAATATCCTTCAATTGATAGCCAGTCCCCATTATTATATAGTTTGGTTGCTAGGTCTTCACCAACATATCTAAAATGCCATGATTCATATTTGTAACCGGTTTCTTCTTCTCTACCTTTAGGAAATCTTATGGTAAAACCATATTTGTAGGCATTTTGGGAAAGCCATTTGGCTTCAGCAGTGTATTGAAATGAATCGTTGATAGTATTTAAGTCGAAGGCTAGACCTGTTTGGTGATCACTATGACCTGGACGTGATGAATATCTATCAGCACCTTCGACGCCATCTCTTTTAACATAGTTATTATAGACACGTTTTTGGGTAGCGTATGACCTGAATCCACTGGAAATATAGATATTTAAACCATCAAGTTTGGCAGCAGCTTGCATTTTATTGAAAGCGTTTTGGGTTTCTTTGGTTAGACCATTGCCATAGTTTTCTGGTAAAGCATAAGTTTTGTTAGCAATTAGGATGCCTTCGATATAAGTAGCCCCGTTTATTATTTTGCCATTAAAACCTTTAGATGTAGTAAATGTTTTATTGGCTGTTTCATTAGTTTTATTATCACTACTAATTTGAGTATTATTTTTACTACTGGAAGTATTGGAGTTATCTTTAGGTTTATTAGTACTTGGAGTTTCTTCTTTAGAAGTACTTTCTTCTTTAACTATTAATCTAAATTTTTTTGTTACTTCTTTATTAGAGTCAGTAGCAACGTATTCTAACTCGTAAGTTCCAGGTTTATTTAAGTCATAGTCTCCTCTAATGGTAACTTTGACATCTTTGTTCTTACTATTTTTAGCAGTAACACTACTTAAAAGGTTAATATTACTATTTGGGGTAGTAACTATTTCATCTTGGGAGGTGATGGTTATTTCGTTTTTAAATATTTTATCTTTATTAGCTAATAAGATAATTCCTAGGATTAAGATTAGTAATATTATTAATACTCTAAGTTTTTTATTTTTTCTAACTTTTTTATTCATGGTTAACCTCCCGACATCTTTCATCTAAATCTTTGATTAAATTATCGATATCAACCTCATTAGTTGTTCTAACGCCACTAGCAAATTTATGACCTCCACCATGGTACTTAGCGGCAATATCGTTAATAACGACATTACGACTTCTTATGTTTACTTTGTACATGGTGCTTTTTTGATCATAAGTTATGAATGTCCAGACTTTAATTTCTTTAATATAGTTAAAGTTATTAATCATGTTACTAGCAGTTGAAGAGTCAACACCGAAGTTTTTGATATCGTCAGTGGTTATTTTAATATAGGCAAAACCATTTTCGGTTGTAATTAAGTTTTGGGCTAAGTAGCCTTGGAATCTAATTTCGTTTAGGGGGCGTTCATATAATCTAACATAAAGATTAGTAAAATCAAGATTAGTTTTTTCAATAATTTGATTAACTATCTTGAAGGTTTTAGCCGTTGTATATTGAAGTAAGAATCTATCACTATCACTAACAATACCTAAGAAGATATTTTCAGCAACTTCTTTAGTTAGTTTAAGCCTGGTATTTAGTACAAGCTCCCCTATTAGCTGGGCAACGGAACAAGATGTAGTATCAACAAGTTCAGTATCGCCCATTTTATCTTCGTAAGGGTGATGATCAATTTTAATTACTTCGTTATATTTGCTAAATGTTATACCATCGATTCTAGAAATATTTGGAACATCTAAAACGATAAGTAAAGGATTATCTAACTCTTCTTCATTGATTTTATCTAAGGTGCCAAAACTTTTGAAACGAGAGACACTCATTCCTACAGCATAGACATTCTTAGAGGGAAAAGTTGCCTTAATGGTATCCCTTAAGGCAATTTGGCTACATACAGCATCAGGGTCCGGTCCAATATGACGGGCGATAACGATAGTATTATATTTTTTGATTTTCTTATATATTTTTTTTATTACAGGATTAATCACACTATAACTCTTTCTATTTTTTACTATTTAATATTGTCTTGAATTAATTTGTATGTATCGGTTGCAATCATTACTTCTTCGTCAGTTGGGATTACATAGATTGGAACAGTTGAGTTAGAAGCTGATATTAAGCCTTCTTTACCAAAGCGCATTTCTTCATTTAAATCACGATTGATTCTAAAGCCAAGTGGCGTTAATCTATCGATAATCATACGTCTTACGTGAGCGGAGTTTTCACCTACACCTGCTGTGAAGCATAAGCAATCACAACCACCTAGTTCAACGTAGTATTTAGCAATATAACTAACTACAGAGTTAACGAATAAGTGGTGAGCCATGATAGCACGATGATCACGGATAGATATTTTAGCTTCGATATCTCTAAAGTCACTAGAAATACCACTTAAACCATACATACCACTCTTTTTATTTAATTCAGTATCGATTTCGTCAATCGTCATACCGGTTTGTTTCATCATATAAGGAATGATACTATAATCAATATCACCACAACGAGAACCCATAACGATTCCGGCATTTGGCGTAAAGCCCATTGATGTATCAATACATTTGCCATCACGAACAGCAGAGATTGAGCCACCGCCACCTAAGTGACAAACGATAACATTGCAATATTTACGGTCTAGAATATCGCAAGCTTTTTGGGATACATATTTATGGCTTAGTCCATGGAAACCATATTTTCTAACACCATATTTGGTATACCATTCATATGGAACAGCATAAAGATAACTGTCTTCGTCCATTGTTTGATGGAAGGCTGTATCAAAGCATCCAACTTGAACGGCATTAGGAATAGCTTTTCTAAAAGCCTCAACACCCATAATATTAGCGGGATTATGTAAAGGCGCTAAAGGGATTAATTCTTTAACCGTTTTAATTACATCGTCATCAATGATTACGGATTTATTATATTTATCTCCACCATGAACTAGACGATGACCAACACCTTTGATTTCATCTAAAGATTCAATAACCTTATTTTCAACTAATTCTTTAAGTAAGATTTTAACAGCGACGCTGTGATTTTTTAAATCAGCCTCTTTTTTTAACTTTTCTCCATTTATTTTAATTGTATAAATACCATTATCGATACCTATTCTTTCAAATATACCGGAGATTAATACTTTTGCCTCTGGCATTTCATACATTTGAAATTTTAAGGAACTACTTCCTGCATTTACTGATAATATTTTCATTTTTCCACCTCTATTTACTATTATACTAGAAAGTGGTTAATTTTGCATTAAAAAATGAGCTAAAGTAAGCTCAAAGTTAGTATTTACTACGCATATTAAGGTATTCTTTAGTTGTATTGATACTAGGATGGGTTGCTAGTTTGGTATCGTCATAGATGGTTTCTTTGGTTGTTTCAAAGTTAAAACCATATTCGTTAAAGACATCCGCGTATCTTTTATCTTTATCACTTTTGAAAATAAAGTCTTTAGTTTTATAATAATTATTTTCTAATCTTCCCATAATATCACCATTAGTATTATGGTTAAATTGGGTTATTTTATACTAGAGAATATCTTGGTATTCGTTTTCTTGTTTATAGTTGATTTTAATTATTTCTTCGTTTTTAATAGCATTATAGATCATGTTTTTGTAATCGATTAGTTCTTCATATTCTAAGCATTTTTTGATTTCAGGATTGATTACTGGGTGTTTAGGAACGAAGATGGTGCAGCAATCTTCATATGGTAAGATGCTGGTTTCATAAGTATCGATTTTTCTAGCTAAGTCAATGATTTCTAGTTTATCAAAACACGCGACTGGTCTTATTACAGGAATATCGATTACTGAGTTTATGGCTCTCATGCTAGTTAGGGTTTGGCTGGCTACTTGCCCAATAGATTCGCCGTTAATGATGGCTTTTAGGTTGTTTCTACTACATAGGATGGCACTGATACGATACATCATACGACGCATAATTGTTATAAGATAGTCGTTAGGTATTTCTTTGTAGATAGTTTCTTCGATTTCCGTAAAGTTTATAACGTGCATTTTAATGCTGGCATTGTTATATAAAGCTAGTTTTCTGGCTAGTTCGATCACTTTGTTTTTAGCTTCTAAGCTAGTATGAGGAGGAGCTTCGAAGTAGACACATTCTAGTTTGATACCACGTTTCATGGCTAGGTATCCGGCTACTGGAGAGTCTATTCCCCCACTTAGCATTAATAGGCCTTTGCCTTGGACTCCAACGGGATAACCACCAAGTCCTGGTATTTGTTCAAAATAGATATAGGCTTTATTGCTTCTAATCTCAATATTTATGGTTACTTCGGGGTTATGAACATCAACAGTTACATCTTTGTTTTTTAATACTACGCCACCATAATGCTTAGAGATTTCAATACTAGTACCCGGATATTTTTTATAACTCCTTTTAGTTTCAACTTTAAAAGTTTTAAAGGCTTTATCTTGGATAAGGCTAATTAAAGTTTCTTCAATATCTTTTGGGTCATTGCTAGTTTCATAAGCGATAGTAATTTCATGGATACCAAATACTTTTTGAAGTTTTTCTAAGCATTTATCAAACTTTGTTGTTTCAACAAACATTCTTGATTTATCGAAAGTTATGGTAGTATCTAGTCCTTCTAAGATTTTACTAACGTTCTTTTTTAGTTGGCTCAAAAAGAAGTTAATGTTGTCTTTTTTAGTTGTTAGTTCACCATATTTTATTATAATTAGTTTTTTCATATGTTCCTCATTTCTTGTTTTTCTATATTATCAAATTATTTTTTATTTAACAAGGTTTTATTTATTATTAGTGTAATTTAGTTTAAAAAACAAATAAGAGTTTTAACTTATTTGTAATTAGTATTGACGACCAAAGTAGATTTCGTATTTACTTGTTTTACCACAGACACAGCAGACATCACTCGTATTTTCTTTAATAATACAACGAGATTTCATACCGGTATCTTCTTTGATTTTATTTTCACAAGCTACATCACCACACCAGTTGATTTTGATAAATCCAGATTTATTCATGGCAATGTCTTTAAATTCATCATAGTTAGTGGCAGTATAAATCATGCTGTTGCGACGAGCCTTTGCTCTTTCATACATTTCATGTTGCATTTTATCCATGGTTTCATTAATGATATTAGCAATATCTTTTAAGTCATGAACTTGAATTTTTTCTAAAGTATCACGTCTTACAATAGTTGTGAATCCATTATCCAAATCACGACGGCCTAATTCGATTCTAATTGGGTAACCTTTAATTTCGGCTTCGGCAAATTTATAACCTGGAGTTTTATCAGTTAAATCAACTTTATAAGTAATACCCGCATTTGCTAAGGTTTCTTTTACTTGTTCTAATTCAGTATCAACTTTGCCTATTGGAATTATCATAACTTTGGTTGGTGCAATTTTAGGGGGTAATACTAATCCTCTATCATCACCATGAGTCATTATTAGACCACCTATCATTCTGGTTGTTGAACCCCATGAAGTTTGATATGGTGTTTTTAATTTATTATCTTTATCTAAGAATTCAATGCCAAAGGCTTTAGCAAAGTGCGTACCAAAGTAATGGCTGGTTCCATTTTGTAATGCTACTCCATCCCACATCATAGCTTCAATTGTATAAGTTTCTTCAGCACCAGCAAATTTTTCTTTATCGGTTTTTTTACCGACAATAACAGGCATTGCTAAATAATTTTTTTGGAAGTCTTCATATACTTTAAGCATTCTTAAGGTTTCGTTTTTAGCTTCTTCGGCAGTAGCGTGCATTGTATGTCCTTCTTGCCATAGGATTTCTCTACTTCTTAAGAATGGTCTCGTTGTTTTTTCCCATCTTACAATTGTACACCATTGGTTATAAAGAACTGGTAAATCACGATAAGATTTAATTATTTTTTTGAAATGGTCACAGAATAAGGTTTCACTAGTTGGTCTTACGCACATTCTTTCTTCTAGTTTTTCATTACCACCATATGTTACCCAAGCTACTTCAGGTGCAAAGCCTTCAACATGTTCTTTTTCAATGTTTAATAAAGATTCAGGAATAAACATAGGCATTTGAACGTTTTCATGACCTAATCTTTTAAATTCTTTATCTAAAATACTAACGATATTTTCCCATATGGCATAGGCATATGGTCTTATTATCATACTTCCTTTAACGTTAGAATAATCTACTAAATCAGCTTTTTTTACGATATCAGTATACCATTTAGCGAAATCGACTTCTCTATCAGTTATATCTTTTATATATGTTCCCATAAATTCAACTTCTTTCTTTGTCTTTTATAGTATACCAAACAATATTGATATTTTCTATAGAAAATTCTTATGTATTAAGAGCTTCTTTCATTTTATTTATTAGTATTTCTATAGTGACAGATATTTCTTCTTAGAAACATCAATTTTAAAAAGACTTAGTTTTTGTTGTAAGCCTTTCTAATCTTATCTAAAAGTTCATTATCAAATTTTTTACTTCTAATCATGGCAATCTCATATTTATAGGGAGGATATTTCTTTTCTTTAGCGTCGTCGGTATCGCCAATATAAGGAGTTTCTAAGATTTTAGGAATATTGTCTAATCTGGGATTATAGATAATATTACTTAGAGTATCAAAACCAATCGTACCAAAACCAATATTAGCGTGTCTATCTTTATGGGAATTAAAAGGATTTTTGCTGTCATTAACATGAACACATTTAATTCTTGGGATTCCTATTTTTTGATCAAAGTCGTCTAAGTATTTATCAAAGGATGTTAAGTCAATACCAGCATCATTAAGGTGACAAGTATCAATACATACTCCTAACTTAGTATTATCATTAACATTATTAATTAGATATGCTAATTCATCAGTGGTAATTCCTCTTTCATTGCCCTTCCCCGCCATGGTTTCTAGAAGAATAGTAACATCGTATTGATTATCTAGAATACTATTTAAGACAGTTATGATATTATCTAGACCTTCCTCTTTAGTAATATTAACACTTGAACCAGGATGTAAGACTAAGTATTTAACACCAAGAGAGGCACATCTAGATATTTCTTGTTTTAAAAAGTTAATGGCAAACTCTCTTTTTTCGGGGTCATTAGTAGCAGGATTAACGATATAAGGAGCATGACAGATAACATTATTTATATCAATTTTATTTTCTTGCATTATGGCCGTAGCTTGAAGGGTCAAGGTATCGTCAATATCCTTTCTTACAGTATTTTGGGGTGCTCCAGTATAGAACATAAAAGTATCGGCATTATAAGATACTGCCTCCGTAACAGATTGTAATAATTGTTTAGCTCCAAAGGATACATGGGAACCAATAATAAGCATAAAAAAACCTCTTTTCTAAAAGAGATTATATCATTTTAACACTTTAATTTCTAGCTCTAACTATTCTTAAAGTATAGCCCATTGGTCTTAAGACTCTTAAAACGGTACCTACTGAGGGCGAAATTACAGCCCTTTCGAACCTAACGATATTAGGTTGGGATATTCCCGATAGTTCTTCGAGTCTTCTTTGGGTAATGTTTTTGGCTTTTCTAATTTGGCCAATTTCTTTGATTAGATTTATTTCTTCTTGAGTCATTTCTTTTTTTCTTGCTTGCATTTTTCCACCTCAAGAAAATTATATCATGATTGATATCTCTAGTCAATTACTTTTTGTAAATTTTTAATGAATATCCCATGGCGTTTAAAATGCGTAAGGTAGTTGCTAAGGTTGCCGAGTGGTTAATATGTTCAAAACGGACAATATTAGGTTGAGATACTCCAGATTTTTCAGCTAATTCTCTTTGGGTTAGCTTTAATTCATTACGTAGTTTAATGATACTGCAGATTAGTTCAAATTCATCATCATTAATAGTTTCTTTATTTATATAATTTTTAACTGTCATAATATTCCTCTTCTCTAGATATTCTATCATATATTTAATAAGAAAAAAAGCATGATATCACGCTTTTTTAAAATTGAACTTTAACGTTTTGTCTTTCTTCTTCGTTTACTTCAAAGAAAGCTTGAGCTTTAAACTTAAACATACTTGCTACGATATTTGAAGGGAACATCTCAATTTTGTTATTGTATTTCATAACGATATCATTATAAAATTGTCTAGCATAAGATATTTTGTCTTCAGTAGAAGTTAGTTCACTTTGTAGTTGTTTAAAGTTTTCATTAGCTTTTAATTCTGGATAAGCCTCACTTAACGCAAATAATTTAGTAATAGCTTGAGTTAATTCACCATCAGCTTTCATTTGAGCTTCTGGAGTACTAGCTGCAAGATAAGTATTTCTAGCTTTTACTACAGCTTCTAAGGTGTCGCTTTCATGTTTAGCATATCCTTTTACTGTTTCTACTAAGTTTGGTATCAAATCAAATCTTCTTTTTAATTGAACGTCAATTTGAGCCCATTGGTCTTTTACTTTATTTCTTAGTCCAACTAAAGTATTGTAAGTGTTAATAACAAATAATACGATAATAGCGACTACAGCAATAAGAATAATAATCCACATATACATTCCTCCTATATTTAAATTTTATCATAGTTTGGTCTAAATTAAAACTTTTATTTGTGATATTTATTAAGATACGCAAGAATTTTATTATTTTTTAAAATAAACTCTGGCATTAGGAAATAGTTTAAAGTATTAAAAGATACTTTTAAAGTTTCGTTTGCTACTGTTCCTAAGTTAAAGATATTAAATTCATTATTAATGGCATACTTAATACCTTGATAATATAAATAATAAGTTATATCGAACTGCGGAAATGCTTTATTAGACAAAGTAAGATAAGATGTTACAGCATTATTAGTTTTTAATAAGATAGTAGCACCTAGGTTTATTACTTTACCTTCAGTAGATTGTTCTTCTTTTAAATTAGATATTTTAGTTTCTAAAGATACTATTTTAGTAAGATTTTTTTTACTTGAAGTATCATTATTTATTAAGGTATTTTCTTCTTTTAAGACAGATATTTCTTCTTCTAAGTTAGATATATATTTAGGATAAGAGAATTTAGTTAAGAATATTTCTATTTTATCTAGGGGTTTTAAGGTTTCATATAACTTAGTTAGATAATCTAGAGACATATCGATATCACTTTCTTTAATGATGTCATATAGATTATCAATATTATTTAAAGTTATGGGAATAGTTTCTAGAGAATATTTATTACATTCATTGATTTTATTTAATGCTTGCTGTGAGATGTTTCTTAAGAAGGTATCTAGAGAGATATTAGTTTTTAGATAAGAATGTTCTTTAATCTCGCTAGGTATTTTCTTGGCTTTTAAATTTTCTAACGTCGAGATTATATTATCATTATAAGGAATATATGGATTAAAGGATGTTTCTAGGACATTATGTTTTTTCATATATTTCTTTAAGTTAGTTAGAAAGAACTCTAGTATCTCTTTGTCTTGATAGTCAATTAAGATACCACCAGGACAAGTAAAGGTGCATTTTTTTAAGATAGCATCCTGTTCTATAAAGATGGCTCCAGCTAGAACTTTATTATTATCTTTAATGCCTAGGATGTGACAAGTGTGTCCTAGATTACTTTGAAATTCTAACCAGGATAAATCTTGATAAAAATTGGTTGGGCTAGTATTAGATAGCAATGTTTCATATTCTTTTTTAGTTAAATTTACAAACTTCATAAATTACCTCATAAGTATTATTATATAATATTCAAGTGGTTATGTTAATGAGTAAAGTAACGTCTTGACACAAAGAAACAAAAAAAAGACCTAGATATCTAGGTCAAGTAAAAACTAGTTTTCAGTATTTGTAGTTTCTTCTTTAGCATTTTTATTTAAAACATCTTTGCCTTTGTAGAACCCACATGCCATACATGCACGATGAGGTTGGATAGTAGCACCACATTTAGGACATGTAGTTAATGCTCCAACTTCTTTTTTTAAGTGAGTACGACGCATTCTTTTTTTAGTTTTACTTGTTCTTCTAAATGGAACTGCCATATTTTCACTCCTTCCCTTCATCAAGTAGAGTTCTAAAGCACTCTAATCTTGGATCATCTTTTTTGGAAAATTCATCATATAGTTCCCAACCATCACCTTTGGTTTTATTAGGTTTATCAGTTTTAGTTACTCGAATGGGAACTTCCAATACAATATTTTGCCATAAAACTTCTTCTAGGTCAAGACTATTTTGCATATTTGTACGTAAATTTTCTTCTGTTTGTTTGTCTTCGTCTAATATTTCGGTGATATGAGTATTAAATGGATAATCAATAAGCTCGGTCGTATTAGCGTCGACTAATTTCATTGTTCCGGATATATCGCCGTCAAAGATAACTTCTTTGGTAATATTATAATAAATGCGGCCAACAACATGACAGTCATTTAACTTTTTAATCGTTGTGTGTTTTAAGTAATCTGGTCCAAATGAGATATGTTGATCAATTTCTATTCCTCGTTCACTAATTTTATTTAAGTCAAATCGCATCATAATTAAGTCCTTTCTAGTAGCTAGATTATATCGCAAGTTTCTTATTTTGACAATTGCTTTGTTAAGGTTTGTGCGTTTTTTATACTATCTTGGATAGCTATATTATTTAAATAATTAATGGTATCTTCACTACTCCATTTACCAAGTTTAATATTATTGATTAAGATATTAAGATCTCGCTTGCTAATATTTTTAATTATATCTTGGTTCATGAACTCATAGTTTTTCTTATTTAAATAGAATAAAGTATCTAATTTACCTAACATATAGTATTCCCAGTTAATATTAATATTATCTACTTTACTTCTTAGATCATAGAAGAATAATTGATAGTCCTTAGTATGGAAAAGGATTGGATAGCAAGTGTTAGCCATAGAGATTAGTTCTTCTTTTAAGAAAGATTGAAGTTTTAATATGTCTGTACGACATCTAAGTTCGGCATTACTAGCTTTATTAATGTAAAATACTTTCTTATATTCTTTTAAAAAGTGAATATATAGCTCAACTATTTTAGTTATTCTTTTGATATACTTGGCGTCAATATCCTGATTTTCAAGCATATGTTTTTGTAATTCATTATCTAAATGAGTCCATGATTTTATAGATTTATCTAAGTAAGACGCTTTCGGGGACTCTTCATCATTATTATTTAATTTCATTTATTTTCTCCTCATCGCTTATAATTTTAGCACTTTTTTCACCTTTAGTCAAATTTACTTGCATTATTTAAGAGATTAGGTATAATTATCTTGGATGTGATTTTATGAATATTATTGGGTTAGTGGCGGAATATAATCCTTTACATAATGGGCATATTTATCAAATTAAGAAAATTAAAGAAATCTTCCCCAACTCAGTTATCGTGTTGGTTTTAAACGGATATTTTTTAGAACGGGGGGAAATATCTTTTTTAAGTAAGGAAGATAAGGTTCGATATGCTTTGGATAATGGGATTGATATAGTCTTAGAGTTACCGGTGGTGTTTGGGTGCCAAGCAGCAGATATTTTTAGTTATCAAAGTATTTATCTTCTTAATAAGCTTAATATTGATACGTTAGTGTTTGGTAGTGAATCTGGTGATATAAAGGCCATGAAGAAAATTGGGATAATGCAACAAGATAGTGGATATAATAAGCTTGTAAAAGATTATTTAAATAAGGGGTTAAATTATCCAACGGCTATGGCTAGGGCTTTGGATATTGATTTTGAGTTTAATCCGAATGATTTACTAGGGATATCTTACTTAAAGGCGATTGATAAGATAAATCCAAGGATTAAAGCAGTTACTATTAAAAGAACTAGTTCTTACCATGATTTAGAGAGTAATAGTAATATTATAAGTGCTTCAAATATTAGGAATAAGTTTTTAAGTAACGTTGATGTTTCCCCATATACACCCTACTTTGCTAGTATGATTAAACCTAATATGGATTTATATTTTAAAGTATTAAAATGTAAAATTTTAACAGATACGAAGTTAGATAGTTATTTAGATGTAACAGAGGGATTAGATTATCGTTTAAAGAAAGTTATAAGGGAATGTAATTCGTTAGATGAATTAATTAATAAGTTAAAGAGTAAGAGGTATACTTATAATAAGATTAGTAGAACTTTAGTGCATATATTACTTGGTATAACACCTGATGTTAATGCTCAAGATAGTTATTTAAAAGTTTTAGGGTTTTCTAAGGCAGGAAGTAATTATTTAAAGAGTTTAGATATAGATTTTAACTTATATAAGCATCATTCTTTATATAAGTATGAATTAAATAGTAGTATGATATATGATTTAATTAATAATACAGATACTTATAGTTATGAATCTAAAAATAAGCCGGTCATTAAAGACTAGCTTATTTTTTATCTTTTTAGGTTGTTTTCTTCTGAATCTAACATATAATTTGCATATATTTCTTTAAAGCATTCATTATCTAATGCATATAGTTCATTGATTTTTTCATTAATTTCCTTTGATGGTATTTTATTATCTTTAATATATTTTGCTAATTTGGCATGAGCAAGCATATCAATATTTTTCATTGCTTCTTCGTCTACACCATGCTCAAACATAAATTTAGCTCTGGCATCATTATATGCTTCTTTAATCTTATCATCTAAGTCTAACCAACGACGAATATAATAACGGGGGTTAAGCAACCCCTCACCAAATAAAACTTTTGGACCTGAGATAGCAAAACTGTTAAAATCACTGCATGATCTAGCTTCAGCTGTTAATTCTTCAGCAAAAATTTTATCTAATTGGCTTTCTAAAACCAAGACAAAATTTGCCTCACATTTATTTATTATCGAAACATATTTATCAGCTGCAGTATACAACCTTTCAAGTTCAGGTGATTGATTTCTTATATGTGTTATAAGTACATCATCATCTTCATCAGGAAATACTACAGACATATAATCTTTAACAGCATTTGCTTCTTCTTGATGTTTGTCTACTTCGTCAATATAATACTTTTTAATAATTTCATCTACCCTTGCCAAGAAATTATTTTGGTATTTTTTTGAAGGAGATTCATTTACAATAAAATTATGGAACTTAACAATGCTATCATACTTAGTAAAAAGATGAAAATAAGGGCCCATTTTGTGATCAAAAGATTCTTCTAAACGCTCTTTTTCTCGTTCAGCTTCAAATTCTGCTCTAGCTTCCTCACGTTCTTTAGCTTCACGAGCTTTGATTTCTTCTTCACTAGGAAGACCAACTGCTTCAAGTTCTTTAGATTTTATCATATCTTTAACATTACGATAAGCGACATTTATTTCATTCATTTTTTTAATGTCTTCATGAGTTGGATGAAGGTTAAGACGATTTCGCACTTGTATTTCTTGATATCTTTTTTCAACTTCTTCTAGAGTAGCTTCTTCTGATACTCCTAAAATTTCATATGGATTATAAATCATTTTAAATATCCTCTACTTTCTAATTAAATAATATCGTATTCTTGTATAAAATTCAACTGTTTTCTATCTTTTTAGATTATCATCCTCAATGTTTGTCATGTAATATGTGTACGCCTCTCTTAAAAAAACATCCACATTTTTTTCAATTTGCTCTAATGTTTCATCATAATTAAGTGAGTGCTCGTTAACATAATTTGCTAAGTTCTTATGAACTGTGTAATCTATTTTTGACATAGCTTCTTCATCAACACCATATTCACTCATAAATTTAGCTCTCGCAATATTATATACATCTCTAATATTATCGTCTAGATCTAACCATTTAAAAATTTCATATGACATTAATGTAGCCCAATAAGTAATTGAAATTTTTTCTAAGTTGTTGAATGTCACGTGGTAAAATTCAATATAATATTTGTTAGCTTGAACTTCTAATGTCAATTCTTCAGTATTGATTTTGTCTAGTTGAGCTAATAGTAATGGTTTAAATTGTTCTTCGATAGACTTCATTTTAGAAATATATTCATCACGAGCAAAATATATTTCTTTGTTTTGATTAGCCAAATTAATATACTCCATAATAACTTTATCTAATCGCCCTAAAAAATTATTTTTATATTTTTTAGAAGCCAATTGAGAGGTGATTGCTTCATGAAGCATTGTAAGGTCACGATATGAGGCTTTAACTCTATAATATTCGGCCTCTTTATTGCGTCTTTCTTCTGCTTTATCTCGTTTTTCACGCCATTTTTGCCAACTCGCTTTATCTGCCTCTTGATCATAATCACTGTTTGCTCTAGCTGATTCTTGGCCATAATCATAGTTTGTTTCGTTGTACGTATTTTCAGTAGTAACATTCTTTGAATTTTTTATGTTTTCGAAGGCAGCATTTATTTGTTTCATCTTTTCTGCTGCTTCAGCAGTTGGATTAATATCTGGATGGTATTGCATGGCTAGTTCACGGTATTTCTTTTTTATTTCTTCTAAAGAAGCATCTTTAGATACTCCTAAAATTTCATATGGATTATTATACATTTTACAAATCTTCCCCTTTAATTACCACATATCATAGCATAAAGTTTCATAAAAGTCAAATTGCATACAAAAAAGCTAGGAGATTATCCTAGCTTATCATTAACAATATTATAGATTTCTTCATGGATATCTAAGATATCACGAAGTTTATCACCATTAACACATTTAATTATTTGGTGATTATTCATACTAGCGAGTTCTAAATAAGCTTCTTCACTAGTTTTTAAGTAACTTAGGGAAGATTCATGCTCATCAGTACCAATGCGTCCTCTTTTTAATTCAACTACTTTTTTATAGGGCATATGAAGTAAGATGGTTAAATCAGGTTTTGGTAACTCTAGTAAGTTATATTCTAGAGTTTCTAACCATTTATATAGTTTTAATCTTTCTTCTTTATCTGCTATTTTACAACCTTGGTGAGCCATGTTAGATTCGACATAACGGTCGATTATTAAGTCATATCCGTCACGTAGGTAACTTTCAATTGTAGTTAAGTTATATCTTCTATCAGCAGCGTAATATAGGGCCGCTACTTTAGGATCAACGTTTACTGCCCCTTCACTAAACCAACAGGGAGTTATATAATCTTTACCTAAATATGGACCACCAACTATTTTACCAGTAGGTGTTTCATACATAGGAAATCTAAGACGTTCAACTTTTTTACCTTCTCTTTTTAGTCTTTGAACTAAAAGGGAGGTTTGGGTTTCTTTGCCGGAACAATCAGTTCCTTCAATTACAATAATTTTACCGCGCATAAATCCTCCTTTATTAGTTTTATTTTATCAAAAAAGATATTATTTGTATACATTTGTACTTAAGTTACATGTCAAGTATACTGGTTATTTTTTGTTTTATCTTAGTAACATCTTCTAAGTTAATTACTTCTTTTAAGATAGTTTGTTTTTGTAAGAGTTTTAGTTTTTCTTCGTATTCAGTTAGTTTTTCAGTTACGTTTTTAATCGCATTATGAACGGCAGTACGAGAAATGTCAAGGTTCTCTGCAATTTCTCCTAGAGAATAATCGTCTTGGTAATAGTATTTAAAGATTTCTTTTTCTCTTTTGGTTAGTAAAGATTCATATAAATCAAATAAATTATTAAGTTCTACTCTATCCATTAAAATAATCCCTCTATTTTCTTATTTTTATCAATTTTCATATTTAAATAGGCCGCATTTTTATTTAGGCCTGGCATGGTTAGGATGTTACCCATATAGACTATGATAAAGCCGGCACCGTTAGATATTTTGATATCAGTTACGTTTATTTGGTAGTCTTTGGGGTATCCTAGAAGTTCTTTGTTATCACTTATTGACATTGGTGTTTTAGCAACGCAGATTGGCATCTTATCTAAGTTAAGGCTTTCTAAGAGTTTTATCTCTTCTAAGGCTTTATTAGTATATTTAACGGCGTTGGCATGATAGATGTTCTTAGCAAGACAAGCGATTTTTTCTTCAATAGATGCATTAACATCATATAATCTTTTAATCTTTTCTTTATGACATAGAGTTACTACTTTCTTAGCAAAATCTAGACTACCTTTAGAACCTTCTAGATAAGAATTATTAACAACAAATTCTAAAGCCTTAGATTGAACGAATGATTTAACTAAGTTTATTTCTTCTTCATAGTCAGTATTAAATTTATTTAGAACAACTAAGATATTAGATGTGTATTGTTTTAAGTTAGATATATGACATTCTAAGTTAGATAAGACTTGTTTTAAAGAGTCTAAATCTAGATTAGTAAGAGATTCTTTCTTAACCCCACCATGATGTTTTAAACTACGAATAGTTACATTAAGAACGATTAGGGAAACATCTAGGTTACCTTCTTGGGCGGTAATATCGAGGAATTTTTCAGCTCCTAAATCAGCCCCAAAGCCAGCTTCAGTCACAACATATGAAGCATGGTTTAAAGCCATTTTGATTGAAGTAAGAGAAGAACAACCATGAGCGATATTGGCAAAAGGTCCACCATGGACTAAGGCAAGGTTTCCTTCGAGCGTTTGAACAGCATTGGGGTTAATGGCGTCTTTTAAGATAATAGCTAAGGCATCAGTTGCGTGCAAGTCTTGAACATAGATTGGTTTATCTAAGTCATTAAAACCAACAATCATTTTGGATAGTCTGTTTTTTAAATCTTCAAAGTCTTTACTTAGGCATAAAACAGCCATAATAGGAGAAGCCACACTGATTTGGAAGTGGTCTTCTCTTTCATAACTAGAATTAATAGTAATATTACGCAGAGCTCGGTCGTTAATATCAAGGCATCTTGTAAAAGTTACTTTTTTAATATTTAAGGCATTACCTTGAAAGATGTGATTATCGATAATAGCACAAAGTAAATTATTGGCACAGGTTATGGCATGAATATCGCCGGTAAAGTGAAGATTAATATCTTCCATGGGGATAATTTGGGAGTGGCCACCACCGGTAGCGCCACCTTTTAGACCAAAGACTGGACCTAGAGATGGTTCTCTTAAAACAGCAATAGCTTTCTTACCTAGGGCATTTAAGCCATCACATAACCCAATGGAAATAGTAGTTTTCCCTTCGCCATAAGGAGTTGGATTAATACTGGTAACTAAGATTAAATCGCCTTCTTGGTTGGTGGGATTATCCTTAGTAATTTTAGCCATATAAGGTCCGTAGTTATAGATACTATCTTTAGTAAAGCCATACGTTTCTAAGATATCATTAATTGGTTTAGGAGTAACATTTCTTGCAATTTCAATATCAGTCATTACATCATATCCTTAAATAAACCATAAATATAAGATTCAATATCAAATGGTTTTAAGTCGTTAATACCCTCGCCTAAGCCGATAAATTTTACAGGTATTTTGACATCTTCTTTGATGGCTAAGACAATACCACCTTTAGCAGTACCATCTAACTTAGTTAGAACGATACCAGTTATGTTAGTAATTTCTTTAAAGCTTTTAGCTTGCATAATACCATTTTGTCCGGTTGTTGCATCAATTACTAATAGAGTCTCATGAGGAGCACCAGGTATTATTTTAGCAATAACTTTATTCATTTTTTCTAATTCTTTCATTAGATTAACTTTGTTTTGTAAACGACCAGCCGTATCAATTAGAACGATATCAGCAGCCTCTTTCTTAGCCATTTCTAATCCATCATAAATAACGCCAGCAGGATCAGTATTTTCTTTACCATAGAATACCGAATTAGTACGGTCAGCCCAAACTTTAAGTTGTTCAACAGCACCAGCTCTAAAAGTATCTGCGGCAATAAGCATTACCTTCTTACCTTCTTCATTATATTTATTAGCAAGCTTACCGATAGTAGTAGTCTTACCTACTCCGTTAACACCAACCATTAAAATTACAGTAGGACCAGATTCAGCCATCTTAATCTTATCAGTTAGAGATTCACCTTCAACGTAGATAATAAATAATTCATCGATTATGACTTCATTTAAAGTCTTAGTATCAGTAATGTGTTCACTTTTAACACGGGATTTTAATCTATCCATAAAATTCATTACCGTATTAACCCCAATATCAGCCATAATAAGAAGTTGTTCTAACTCTTCAAAGTATTCATCATCAATTTTAGTATATTTTATACCTAGTAAGTTAAGTTTAGAAACAAACTCTTTTCTGGTTTTTTCTAAACCTTTTTCATATAAAGTAGTATCTTCTTTTTTAGTTTCATTATTTTTATTAAATATATTTTTAAATTTATCAAATATTCCCATATTTTCCTCCTATATAATAGAGTTTTAAACCCTAGCCTCATAGTAATATATGTTTTTGGCATTGTCAAGAAGAACTTGTGGCAAAAGAAAAAACTAGGTTGTCCTAGTTTCTAATTTTGTATTTAGGAAGAGTATTAGAGTGGCCACCTGCTAAGAATTCAGTTAATAATTTCTTATCAGTTTCGTTAACACTACCGTCACCATTAACATCTGCATTTTTTAGAGCTTGGCTAGATAATTCAGATATTCCTTCTAAGTACCTTCTTAATAAGGTTAAGTCTTTAACATCTACTTTGCCATCTTCATTAGTATCACCATACCAAATGTAATCTGTAACTGGAAGAGTTATATCTTCTTCAAGCATTATTTTTTGTAGATATTTTAAATCAATATCATTTACTTTGCCATCATTATTTAAATCTAAATTTTTAAAAGCTTGACAGCTTAAGTTAGACATACCTAAAACGTATCTTTGAAGCATTAACATATCGGTTGTTGTTACATCACCATCAAGGTTACCATCACCATACTTAGTAACAGTATATTTAGAACAAGCATTAGTACTAGAAGAAGAACCCGAATTACCGGTATCATTACTTACTTGATTACTAGAATCAGATGCATTACAGGCATAATCATCAACATAGCTTCTTAATTCATCAATACCGCTATCAGGATCAACATAACGATAAACTGTTACAGTAGCATTTTTATCACAAGCGTTTTTCGTATCTGTAAATACTCCCGCTTCAATAAGGGTATTAACAGTAACCTCGTTAGCCTTAGTAATACAACTACTAGTGTTATCACCATCAACCATAAAACCCGCAGTACATTTAGATAATTTAATATTATTTTGTTTATAATAAGTTATAGCCGCTTCTTTTAAATTAGAAACTGCAAGGGAACCAGCTTTCTTCTTAGCATTATTAATCATTGCTGTGGCACTAAAAGAGGCAATCGTAATTAAAACTCCTAGAATAACAACAGTTGCTAATAATTCAACTAATGTAAAACCCTTCTTATTCATCGTATCACTCCTCTATTTTAATTTTAGCACACTATAGACAAAAAAGAAATTATTTGTTATAATACTTCTTGAATTTGTGTTATAGAGATTTAACTATAACAATAATAACTTTATATATTTATTTAATTTATGATTAGAAATATTAACAGACATTATTGTGGTTACTTTTCTATTTTTTACTTAAGAAAGAAGGATATTTATGAAAAATAATGAAGATGCTACGTACATAGTAGCATTGGGCGGCTTAGGTGAAGTCGGTAAAAATATGTATGCATTTACACACAAAGATGAAATATATATTATTGATGCAGGAGTTATGTTTCCCGAAACTGACTTACTGGGTGTTGACTATGTAATTCAAGATACTACTTATTTAAAACAAAATGAAGATAAGATAAAGGGTCTTATTATTACTCATGGTCATGAAGACCATATTGGGGGGATATCATTTTTATTACAAGGTGTTAATATTCCCATGATTTATGCTCCTAAGATTGCGGTTGATTTAATTAATAAGAAGTTAGTTGATCGTAATATTGGTTATAAGAATATTGAGGTAATTAATGAAGATTCTATTATTAAATCAAAGTATTTTAATATTGAATTTGTTCGTACTACTCACTCTATTCCCGATAGTTATGCGATTGTACTTCATACACCAAATGGAACGATATTTGAAACAGGAGACTTTAAGTTTGATTTAACCCCTATTGGGCCGATGGCTGATTTACATAAGATGGCACGTATTGGTTCAGAGGGTGTAAGACTTTTAATGAGTGATTCAACTAACTCTCTTAGTGAAGGTTTTTCTAAGTCTGAATCAGCAGTAGATGGGGCATTAACTGATATTATTAGTAATCATAATGGACGTGTTATTATTGCAACATTTGCGTCAAATATTTTTAGAATTAAACATATAGTTGAATCTTGTCAACATAATAATCGTAAGATAATTACTTTTGGACGTTCGATGGAAAATGCCATTGAAATTGCGTTAAATAATAATTTAATTACTGATAAATCAATATTTATTGAAGCTAATCAAGCTAAAGATATGAAACATAATGAGGTTTGTATTTTATGTACGGGAACTCAAGGTGAGCCTTTAGCGGCGTTATCACGTATTGCTAATGGTACGCATAAGCAAATATCTCTTTTACCAGATGATTTAGTAGTATTCTCTTCAAGCCCTATTCCAGGTAATGCTTCTAGTATTAATAATGTAATTAATAAATTGTATTTAAAAGGTGTTAAAGTATTTACGAATACGGATTTAGCAGATGTTCATACTTCTGGTCATGCTAAGCAAGAAGAACAGAAATTAATGTTAAGGTTAATTCAGCCAGAGTATTTTATGCCAATGCATGGTGAGTATCGTATGTTAAAGCAACATGCTGATACTGGGGTATTATGTGGAGTAAAAAAAGAAAATTGCTTTATTTTACAAAATGGTGAATCTTTAGTAATGGATAAAGATGGTATTAGAAAAGGTCCTGTTGTTACAGCGGGAGATGTTTATGTTGATGGTTCGCGTATTGGAGATATTGGCTCAGTAGTTATTAAAGATCGTAAGTTAATGAGTCGTGATGGTATTTTAGTTACTATTTTAAATATTAATCCAATGACTAAAAAGTTATTATTAAAACCTAATGTTACTACGAGAGGATTTGTTTTAGTTAATGAGAATACTGAATTAATTCAAGCTATTGAAAAGAAGATATTTGATGTAACTATTCATTATTTAAATAATAATAATTATAACTATGTAGATTTAAGAAATACAATTATTTTAGAACTTCATCCTTTTATCAATAATTTAACTGGTCGTAGACCTATTATCTTACCGGTTATTATGGAAATTAATAATAAGTAAGTATTATAAAACTGATAGATTGTTTTGGTCTATCAGTTTTTTATTAGTTTAATTTAAGTTGGTATGGATTTGAACTGCTTCCATCGCCAGCTAGTACAAAAATATCTGACTTTAGATATAAAGTGGGACTGACTCCAAGAATTCCTTTGATGTTTCTAAGAGTTACACCATTGGTCAGACTCTCGGAGTTAATATACAACTTGTAATACAAAAAGCTTCTCGTTTTTCCAGCCATGTAAATATAAAACTCATCATAATTATTGCTTAGATATGGAGTCATTGTAAATTGATAAGAAGTTATGTAATTATTTGTAGAACATGTATCAAAATTAGATCCCCAATCTGTCAAGTTCGAAGATAGACATGATTCTCTTGTTGTTTTTGTTGTTCCTCCTGATGTAGCGTATCCATAATCGCTTGAATATGGTAATCCAATTTTTCCAGTCCATGTCGTCGCATGACCACTATATGCTTCAGTGCTTCTTTCATTTTTATAAATAGTACTTGTACTTCCAGTAATACTTGCTCCTAGATTCCACTGTACGCTTTCTATTGCATTTCTTGTTAAATCGTTTTTTAATCCACTAGCTGTAAAATCACATTCTTTTATGTCTTTTTCTGCTCCCGAGTAACAATTTCCTGCTTTTAAATTATAATATAGTGACCCACCAACTTCTTCAGTTTCATATCCGGGATTTAATAATTTCATTAATGCGGAATTTGACCAGTCATTTGTGCCGTATCCATTATTTACTTCCTTTTCAGAGCTATCGAATGAAAATGTTCCTATTAAATTATTTCTTGTAATTTTAATCAAATTATCTTGTATATTATTACTTTTTTGAACATTATTAAACAATCCAATAATGCGCCATTTTTCACACGTATCTTCTGTTTGGTTTGAATAATTATTGCAATTAAAATATACATAATTACTTGGGTTTGCTCCAATATATCTTATGTTATTATCTGGATCATCTGTTGCAAAATTGGTTGTATCTGTACTTGCTAAAGTAGTTATCTGCTCTGTAAGTTTAGCTAGCTTTTTAAAATAAACTCCACATTTAATCTTTTGAGTAGCATTCCTTATGTTTATACCCCATTCTTCATTATCCCAAGTACCAACTGCACCATTATCACATACTATCTTATCAACAATGTAACCATCATTCTTACCTGGTATTTCATTTGACCATTCACCATCTATATAACTAGCAATAAAATCATCATTCTTAATAAAAGGCTCAACAGTTGTTTCATACATAGTCATTTCAGTACTACTACTAAATTTTGAATATGTAAAATAGATAATAGATATAGTAACTATTAAAAATAATAAAATAAATGTTGAATATTTGTAAACATCAGTCCTATGCTGTGCCCACCAAAGCTTTCTTTTAAAGTTCATATAGATACACCACCTAACATGGTATATCTAGAGGATATCTTACCTAGTAGTAAAAATACCCCCCCCATTTTGTTTATTTTGTGTAAATATTGATTTTCTACTTAACATAAAATATCCCTACTTTCTTATACTTATGAGTATACCACAAAAAATCGTATTAGTGCATAAAAAAATAGAAAAGTATTACTTTTCTAATCAATCTCTTTAGCTATCGAACGAAGACGTTTTCTTATTAAATAGATAAGTTCTTCAGCTTCATTCATGGTATTAAGTAAGTTTATAGCATCTTGAAGCTTAACTTTATTAGAGACATTCTTCTCTACTTTGTTAGCTTCTTCATAGTAATCAAAATTAGGAATAGGATTTAATCTAACATACTCTTTAATAAAGTTTTCTATATTCTTTAGTGTATAAGCTTTTAAATCATATTCATCCATTAATCTAACACCATAATAAGCTCCAATATAATTTCTAAAAACATCTTCTTTAGTCATTTTTATACTCCTTACATTCTTCTTTTAATAGACACTCACTACATAATGGTTTCTTAGCTTTACATATATAACGCCCAAATAATACTAGTTGGTGGTGAGTTCTACTCCATTTATCTTTAGGAACCTTTTTCATTAGTTTCTTTTCAATGGTATAAACATCGTCTTTAGACTTAGCTAGTCCTAGTCTTTTGCTAACTCTATCGACATGAGTATCAACAGCAATCGCAGGAACATTATAGATATTAGATAAAACAACGTTGCATGTTTTTCTACCTACTCCAGGAAGACTTTCTAAGTACTTTCTATCATTAGGGACAGTACCATTATAATCTTTAACTAATCTAATAGCTATTTCTTTTATATATAAAGACTTTCTAGTAAAGGTGCCAACGGGTTTAATTATCTTTTTAATATCTTCAATATTTGCTGTTGCTAAAGAAAATATATCGTATTTAGCAAATAACTCTTTAGTAACCATATTTACCCTAGCATCAGTACATTGAGCCGATAACACAGTAGCAATTAATAATTCATAATCTTTATGATACTCTAATTCACATCTAGGATTAGGTATCATGATATCTAATTTTTCTAATATATTATTCATCATCATCTAACCAATTATAATCAAATAATTCTTCCTCTTGAGTTTTTTCTTTTTTATCTTTAGATAATGGTTTATCTTCGTTTCTTAGATGTTTATTAACATCGTCCATTGATTTAAAACCTTTTTTCTGCCATTCGTAGATTATTTTATCGATGTACCTAAAGTTTCTAACACCGTTATAGATAGCTTCTTTCAAGGCGCCTTTGATTAGGGCTTCGGGGGTTCCCGTTTTTAACCAGCCGTTGATAAGTTCAAATTCACTAGGAGATAGAGGACGGCCAAATTCGGTTTCGAAGGTTTCAAAGATATCAGCTTGTTCTTTTTTGGTTTCGGCTTCATTTAAGCTAGTTAAGACTTTTTCATAAAGATTTTGTAAGGATATAGACTCATTTATGCGTCCTTCTTGGTCTGTTGAGGTAGTAATACTAACCAAGTTATGCATAGTAAGATTAGAGAATGCTTCTAATATAGCTTCTTCATTAATATTAAAAAGCTTCTTTATTTCATCAACATTTAAACTACTATTCTTATGATTATCTAGATATACTAAGATAAGGAATTCGTTTAAAGACATGTTTTTATCTAAAGCACGTACTAAAGAGGAATTAATAATAAATTTCTCGTCGGTTAAAAGGGTTAAGTATTTATTCATTATGGTACCTCCATTTATTATTTTGAAGATATTTAACTAAATCTTCGTTAGTATTTTTTAGTTTATTATTTAAGATAAGGTTGATTAAAGTATCAATTATGTCTTTTAGTTGATTTTTATTAATACTTAGAATATTTTCAATCTCGGTAGTAGTTATTTCTAAGTCTTTACGGCTTTTAATAGGAAGAGTTTCGTACTTTTTAGCCACTTGAATTCTTGTTTTACCCAAGATAATACCCGCTACTGAAGAAAGATAAAGACCTTCATTAAATAATATATAGTTATCTATTTTACCATATTTAACGATTTTTTTGATTTTTTCGATGTTATTTTTTTCAGTTTTGGTAAAAGGATAGTTATCGCTTACCTCGATTTGGGCATACATACCGGCTAGATCGTCAACTAAAACTAGTTTTTTTACGTTTATTTCTAACATACTAAGTAAGTCTAGTTTCTTTAGAAGATTGATACCTTTAATAACGTATTTACTAGCTAATATTTTATCTAGTTCACTTCTTTTTCTTTGGTAAGATAAAGTATTAATTAGTTTTTTATTTCTTTTTATGGCACTTAAAAGCTCTTTATCTAAAGAAAAGTTTAGAGTTATGGCAAATCTTATAGCTCTTAGGATACGTAAGGGGTCTTCTTTTAATTTGTTATCGACATTACCAACACATTTGATTTTCTTGTTTTGAATATCATTGATACCACCAAGTAAGTCGATAATCTCTCCCTTCTTATTCATGATAATGGTATTCATAGTAAAATCACGTCGTTCGATATCTAGTAAGAGATTAGAGGTATACTCTATCTTAGTAGGACGTCTGTTGGTGTATTCTAATTCTCTACGGTACGTTGTAATATCAAAGTTATAATTATTAAAAGTTAATTTATACGAACCATAGTTGATGTTAGAAACATTGCCGATAAATATTTTAGCGATGTCTTTAGGTAAGGCGTTAGTACAGATATCAATATCATAACTTTTAATACCTAGCAAGTAATCTCTAACGTAACCACCAACAATATAAGCTTCAAAACCACACTTTTCAATTTTATTTAATATTTCATATATATTTTTATCCATATAATTCTACTTTCATTTATTTATAATTATTTGCAGTATCATTATATCAAACCGAAAATCATTTGACAATATAGCATATCTATGGTAATATTTTAAGAGATACGAAACAAAAGGAGGATAACTATGGCAAAAAAAGTAACTACTAAAAAACCTTTATCAGTAAATTTAAGAAGTCATGCTCTTAATGCTACTAAATCTTTTCAAAAACCTAATAAAGTAACAGTTACCATTAATGGTGAAAAAATTGTTACTTCAGCAAGAGAAGCAAGAAGTATGAAAAAAGCCGCTAATAAATAGTTAGCGACTTCTTTTTTTATTTAATTTTTTAACATATCTAGCGATAGTAAGGTTTAGAATATCATAGGGGTATTCACTATTAATTAAAGTTATTTTAGAATCAATATCTTTAAGGCTAGCATAGTTCTTACTATTTAAGGAAGATTTATTAACAGTGTATATAAATTTAGTGCTTTCAATGTTAGGCATTAAATCAATTACTTTATTTATGTATTCAGGATATGATTCCTTTGTATCGTCATAAATTAGAACGGGTACTCTAGTGCCATTTAAGTAACAATAGGTCTCATTAGTATCTTTATCATAACTTACGATACAAGGTATTTTTTTATAATAAAATGTGGCTAGAATATCTAAGGCTCGGCTATATAAAGTTAGAGCGTTAGTATAATCAGCTTGGTAATCGTCATTTAATAATAATTGATTTACAATAACATTGTAATAGTATTTCATATTTTTCCTTCTTTCGTGGAGTTTATTCTAACACAGATATTTGTGATTTGCAAACTAAATTAACGCAAAAGAAAACACTGGTTTATATATCCAGTGTTAGGTATCTAAATGGTCGAGAAGACAGGATTCGAACCTGCGACCCCTTGGTCCCAAACCAAGTGCACTACCAAGCTGTGCTACTTCTCGATATCATGTACCGCTTCAGTACATGAATAATCTTATCATAATTTTAGGGTTTTGTGAACCCTTTTTTGTTAATTTTTTAACATTTTTCGTCGCAAATATCGCCTAATTTATTAAATCCTTCTTGATATTTACTGATAAGTTCATTTCTTTGGGTCTCAGTTAATGCTACATATGGGTCTTTTTGACTATCAACAGTGCCTTCAGCAAAATCTACTACTTCCCCATTTTTAATAAAGATAACAGTTGGAGCATATAATCTCTTTTCACCAGTTTTGATGGTTTTATCTTTCTTATCAGTTATGGTGTAATCTTCTAAGGAACTATCTAGTTTTTCTAATAATTGATAATAAAAGTCAGTACCTTTTTTAGTTTCTAATTCATTGTTATCATTAACAGTAATGGTACTTCTAATATCTTTAATATTATAATAATATATTTTATCAGTTGAGTAAGATAATGATACTTCGTCTAAGACAGAGACCATATTACGGCACCAAGGGCAAGTTGGGAAACCAAAATAGATAACGCCAGTTTGGCCATTTAAAATATCTAAGATTTCTGTTTCGGTAGCATAATGGAATTTGTTATTATCACTGATGGTTACTTGGGGATAAGTTTTATTACTACTGTTAGTTTTGCCATTTAGAGATACATATTCATCTTTAAATTTAGCGGCATCACTAACTTCTGGGGTGCTTATTCCTTTCTTATAATTTAGCATTAACACAATTAGAGCCACTGCTATTATGGCTACAATGGCAAAAAATATGCCAATAAAATTCTTTTTCATTCAAATCCTCCTAATAAAGTTATTATATAAAAATTTTATTTCTTACGCAAGTTATACTGTACCAGTATCAGTAGTCATTGTACATATATTATCTAGATTACTATTTTTATTACTAATTATAAAGTCATTGTTACTACACTTTATAACATCGAACTTAGCAAAAGTAAATTTACTATATTGTGTTAAAGTTTCATAGTTACTGGCTTTAGATAGGAAATCATTCCATAAGATATTACGATTTTCTAAGGCATAAAGTAGTTCATAAGACGAGCCATTATCATAGTTTATTAAGACATTTTTTAGACAGCTGGTATAGATGGTATCACTATCGACCTTGGTAAGGTATTGTTTATCTAAGTTACAAGCGTCATTTAAGGTTACATCAATAGTAAAATCACTGACATCTTTATCAGTAATTAGGGTATCGGTTATTTTAATGGTGTACTTACTATTCTGCTCTTCAATGGAGTTAATACGACCAATGAAAGTTATATTATCATAAACGCGGTACTCACTGATGTTTTTTGATAGGTCATTATTATATACTTGAAGAGTTAAGTTATCTTGGAAAGTTACTTGGTTATTTAGATTATTATTATCGATTGTATAAGGATTTAAAGTAAAATATTCATTACCCACGATACTACTTACCTTGCCATCTAATTTGATAAAAGTATTTTGGTATTTTTTAAAGTTATTAACTAGTTCTTTAGATATAACATTGATGTTAATGTTATTCATATTGTCGGTACTGCAGAAGTATCCTAGTTTATTTAGGGGGTCAACGATATATTCTTCTTTAGAGGTATCACATTGCCAAACACGGTAACCAAAGGAGTTATATATTTTAACATTACCAGTAGTTAGGATGTTAAGGGTTAGAACTGGTGTTTTATGGAATGTTTTTACAACAATGTAATCAATAGTTATGGCAAAGCCAAGATAGATTAAAGTAAATAAAATAGCAAAGATAAATTTATGATTACGTTCTAAAACACTTTGGGTGATTAATAAAATTAGCCCTAGTAAAAGTAAGAGTGTTCTTAGTAAGTTATATTTATTTAGGGCATAAGCACTTATTAAAAGTATTAAGCCAATGATTAAAAGTAGTATTCTTAGGATTCCTTTTTTCATAGTTACCTCACAAGTTTATTATACACTAGAGAAAGAAAAAAAGAAACTATTTTGCTTCTTCTTGCGCTCTAGTTTCTCTTATAACTGTAATTTTAATGGTGCCAGGATATTGCATTTCGGCTTCGATTTTTTCTTTCATATCACGGGCAATTTTAAATGATTTAGCATCTGTAACTTCGTCTGGTTTAACCATAACTCTAACTTCTCTTCCCGCTTGCATTGCATATGTTTTTTCAACACCTTCAAAAGAATTACCAATGGCTTCTAGTTGTTCTAGACGTTTAACGTAATTTTCTAATGAATCATTACGAGCACCAGGACGAGCTGCTGATAAGGTATCCGCTACTTGAACTAAAACGGCAATAATGCTTTCTTGTGCGGTATCTCCATGGTGAGAGGCGATGGCATTAATAACGGTTTTATCTTCATGGTATTTTTTAGCTATTTTAACACCAAGTTCTACATGAGATCCTTCAATCTCGTAATCTATGGCTTTACCAATATCATGAAGCAATCCTGCCCGACGGGCAAGCATAACGTTTTCACCAAGTTCTGCAGCCATAAGGCCACATAAATGGCCAACTTCGATGGAATGTTTTAGGGCATTTTGACCATAACTAGTTCTAAAGTTTAATTTGCCAATTAGGTTTACTAATTCAGGATCAACTTTAGTAAGTCCTAGTTCATAGATGGCATTATTACCTATTTCCGTAATCTTCGTATTCATATCGTTACATACTTTTTCGTATAATTCTTCAATTCTAGCTGGATGAATACGACCATCTTTAATTAAAGTTTCAATCGTAATTTTAGCTATTTCACGACGCAATGGATCAAATGAGGATACAACAATAGTTTCAGGAGTGTCGTCAATAATTAAATCAACACCAGTTACTGATTCAATCGTTCTAATATTTCTACCTTCCCTACCAATTAGTCTTCCTTTCATTTCATCATTAGGTAAGTTAATTGTACTAGTAGTTTGTTCACTAGTTACATCATTAGCGTATCTTTGCATAGCATTAACTATTAAGTTTTTAGCTTTTTCATGAGCAACTAATTTTGCTTCTGCTTCCTCTGTTTTAATATAATCAGCAATTTCTAAAGCCATGTCGTTACTAACACGTTTCATGATTTCGTCATGAGCTTTTTCTTTACTGAATTTACTTATTTCTTCTAAGCGTTCTAATTCGCTTTTTAATATTTCCTCCATTTTCATGTCTTTTTCTTGTAACTCTTTTTGTTTAGCTAATAAATCATCATCTTTTTTATCAAGGTTATTGGATCTTGCTTGAAGGAGTTCTTCTCTTTTATCAAGACTGGATTCTCTTTGAAGTAATCTTTCTTCTTGTTCTTTTAGTTCTTGTTTACGTTCTTTAACTTCTTTATCGGTTTCTTGTTTAAGACGATAAGATTCTTCTTTAAGCTCCATCATGCTATCGCGTTTTCTTTTTTCAGCTTCGCGAATAGCGTCATTAATTAATTTACTAGCTTTTTCTTCTAGTCTTTTTTTCTTAAGTATATTTATAATCATTACTATAAGTATTCCTAAAAAAGTTCCAAAGATAAGTGCAATAATAATGGGAAAATTTATGGGTTCTGTACCATATACCATAATTATCTCCTTTTCTTATAGATTTGCATCTATAATTTTATTATAAAGAACTTTTCTTAATTTAGCAATGGAAAATTTTTTGGAGGTATTTAAAAACAAGTTAGCTTGTAACTTGTTTAGTCGTCTAAAGTGAAGGATTCATCGCTAGTTATGAGGTTAGAGTTAGTCGTAAATAGTTGTTTAACGAGTTTTTTTATGATACGACGGCGTCCTAGGGTTCCGTCTAGAGGTACCATGTAGTTACTTTGGCTTATGGTATCATATCCATACCAAAGGCCAATGCTGTATTCTCTAGTATAGATGCAAGCCCAAGAGTCCATAATAGCTGATTCGTTTAAGTCAAGGGCTTTGATTATTTTGCTATCAATTGTTGTGGTTCCGGTTTTAGCAGCCGCTTGGGTAGAACCAATTTCTAAGGTACCTAGATTGTGGTATTCACTAGCCGCACTGACTAAGATATCATTAATGTATTTAGCAGTTTTTTTACTACAAACTTTAGTTTTTTTAGTTGTTTTAACGTATATCTCACCATTATCACGGTAAGTAATTTGGGTATAGGAATATGGTTCGATATAATAGCCTCCCCTTGCATAGGCACCATAGGCTGCTGACATTTCTAAGGCCGTTACACCATCAAAGGCCCCAATAGATGCGGATTCATAAAGGTTTTGGCCATAGTCGATACCAAAGGAATGGACATAATTAGCAATTTTTTGTCTATCAACACTTTGAAACACTTTTAAAGCGGGGATGTTACGGGATTCAGCTAGGGCTTGTTTAGCGGTTATAAAGCCTTTGTAATCACGAGCAGCATTAAAGATATTGGTACCATTAGTATAAGTGTATGGAGCATCTAGAATGAGGGTGTTTGGAGTGGCATCGGTGTATTCAAAGTATGGGCCATAATCCATAAAGGGTTTTATGGCTGAACCGGGTTGACGGTGGGCCATGGTAGCATAGTTATATTGTCTAGCACCTGTACGTTTACGTCCAGCTCCAATACCTAGGATACTACCATCATCTGTACTTGTAATGGCAAGACCAGCCTGAATAATATCATCTTTAAAGTTCTTCTTATTATTCATAACATTATCGATAGCGTCTTGAACATTTTCATCTAAAGTGGTTTTTATAACCATAGGTACAGTATAAGGATTAAGCCCTGTATCTTTAATTACCTCTTCGACAACGGTATCGATAAAACCTTGATACTTAGTATTGGTATCAGGCTTTTTAATTAATAAAGAATCCAGGGAAATATCTAGTTCATCATTAAATTGAGTTTCGGTAATATAACCATGTTTATACATTAATTTTAATACTTCATTTCGACGTTTGGTAGCATTTTCTGGGTTTTGTCTAGGATCATAGTCTGATGGAGCGTTAAATAAACCAGCAATTAGGGCTGATTCAGATAAGGTTAAGTCGTTAACGTGTTTACCAAAGTAATTTAGGGAGGCCGTTTCAACTCCATAACAGTTAGAACCAAGATATGGAAAATTAACATAGAATTCTAAGAGTTCTTCTTTAGAGTAAGTTCTTTCTAACTTAAACATAGATATGTAGATGTCTGTAAATTTACGAATGATGCCTTCAATACCATTAGATTCGTTAGAAGTATAGGCATTTTTTGATATTTGCATGGTTATGGTTGAGGCACCACCAGCGGTGGTATCGCCCTTTAATTGACCAATAGAGGCTTTTAAAAAGCGCATGGCATCAAAGCCATTATGTTGAAAAAATCTCGCATCTTCGGTGGCTACTATGGCATCAATTAAAGTTTGAGGTAAGTCTTTATAAGTAACTAATTCTCTATTTTCATTACCAAGACGAGCAATGGTATTGTTATTTTTTGAAAGAATGATGGTTGATTCTTTATTATATAAGTTTTCTTTATTAAAGTTTGGGGCATTGTAGACTATATAAGCCCAAGCAAAAATACCAAAAGAAATTAGAATAATAATGAAAAATAAAACGAGGGCTAAAATATAGTGGTGTTTTTTCTTTTTATTTTTAACTACTAACACACTTATCTCCCCCATTTCTTAACACTAGATTATTTTAGCATAAATTAAGGAAAAAGAAACTATTTTTCTTTAGTTTCTTTTTCTTTTTTCTTATCCTTGACATCATTGAAATTATAATGTTCTCTTATTTGTTCTTCAATTTGTTTAGCAAACTCTGGGTTGTTTCTTAGGTAAGCTTTAGCATTTTCTTTACCTTGGCCAATTTTTTCTCCATTATATGAGTACCATGCGCCACTTTTTTCGATAATATCGATATCGCTTGCTAAGTCAACTAATTCGCCTTCATGTGAGATTCCACTACCATACATAATATCAACTGATGCGGTTTTAAATGGTGGTGCCACTTTGTTTTTAACAACTTTGATGTTAGTGCGATTACCAACAATTTTATCGCCGTCTTTAATTTGTTCAGCTCTTCTAATATCTAGGCGAATGCTCGAATAGAATTTTAAAGCCCTACCACCAGGGGTTGTTTCAGGATTTCCAAACATGACGCCTACTTTTTCTCTTAATTGGTTAATAAATATTGCGGTAGTTTTGGTTTTATTGATAGTTCCTGATAGTTTTCTTAAAGCCTGGGACATAAGTCTAGCTTGTAACCCTACATGTGAATCTCCCATTTCACCTTCGATTTCTGCTTGAGGTACAAGAGCCGCTACGGAGTCAATAACAACGATATTAACAGCTTCACTACGGACTAAAGCTTCACAGATTTCTAGGGCTTGTTCCCCCGTATCTGGTTGACTTAATAGTAATTCATTAATGTTAACGCCTAGGTTTTTTGCATATACTGGGTCTAGAGCATGTTCAGCATCAATAAAAGCTGCACGTCCACCACGTTTTTGTACTTCAGCAATTGCTTGAAGGGCAAAGGTTGTTTTACCACTTGATTCAGGGCCATAGATTTCAATTATTCTTCCTTTAGGGTATCCACCTACTCCTAAAGCTATATCTAATGATAATGAGCCACTAGGAGTAACTTCAATATTTAGGTGTTCTTCACCACCTAGTTTCATAATAGCACCTTTACCGAATTGTTTTTCAATATCGGCTAGTACTTGTTCCAACGCCTTATCTTTATCCTTTTCTTCTTTTGTAATTTTCATGATAACCTCCTACTTACTACTAGATTGTACCAAACAAATTTTTGGGTGTCAAGATTTTTTGATACGTTCGTTCGTTTTATTTTTACTAACCCATGATTATTCTTTTAAGATGAAGCAACGGTGGATTTTTTACCTCCTCTCAATTATATATATTACCGGTAGATCCTTGATTTTCTTTTTTTTCTAACAACTTTTTTAAAAAAAGTGCAAAAAAAGATGCAACTTGGCATCTTAGTTTACACTTTTATTAGTTTAAAGCGTCTTTTAGTTTGCTTCCAGCTTTGAATGAAGCAACAGTTTTAGCAGGAATTTTTAATGGTTCTTTAGTTAATGGGTTGATACCTTCTCTAGCAGCTCTTTCTTTAGCTGAGAATGTTCCAAATCCTACTAATGAAACTTTTCCTTCTTTTTTAAGTCCTTCAACAATTCCTTCTAAGCAAGCATCTAATGCTCTAGCAGCGTCAGCTTTTGTTAATCCAGCTTTAGCAGCAATTAATTCAACTAATTCAGTTTTTCCCATAATTAATACATCCTCTCTCTATTTAATAAAATAATTTGGGTATAAGGCTTATTGTCCTTACATATTAAAGGTTAGCATATCTTTGCTTTTAAAATCAAGAAAAAACTAAGAATTTTCATAATTTCTTAGCTTTTATGTAAAATGTCATGTCTATTTTGACTATAGTTTTACAACTCTTTACAGGTATTTAGGCATTTTCCTTAGTTATTTCTTTATATTTTTTGATTGATGACTTGGAGTATCCTACTAACATATTGGCATTTTTACTTAGAATTGTTTTATATATTTCTTCGTATACTTCTTTACTAGCACGAGTTATAGTATCTAGGGATGCAATATTATATTTCTTAGTTAGGGTTGCTATCATAATACTGTTAGATATTTTAATAAAATTAACTCTTTGAGTAATAGAATACATCCAAATAATATCACTATATTTTATGGCTTTAAAAGTACCATCTAAGTTAATACAATAATTAGGTGTTAAATAAAGATTAGCACGTTCATAGAAAAATGATTCTTTAGAGTTCATTTCATTATCTAATAGAGATATTTCGTCACTAGATAGTCTTTTTAGAGCAAGATTAAATCTAATACTTTTAATTAGGCATATAATGGTCATAATAAGTCCTACTAGAGTAAAGGAAAGTCCTATAATTATTTGAAGTAAAGGCATAGTATCATTATTAACAGCGTCTAAATAGATAGTGCCAAAGTAAGAAGCAAAGTCGTTAGTAGCAATTTTATTATCATCAGTACGATATTCGTTTATAGTATCTAGAGCAAGTGATTTGATATCACTAGTAATATTTTTGGTAATTCCTTCTAATCTTATTGGGGCAGATTCAATACTATCAACATTTAACTTATTGAAAGTATCCTTACTTAAGTAAGCAATATACATGTATTTATCATCACTTACAATATAATAAGCATCCGTTGTATCAGAGCTTACAGCGAATAAATATGGCTTACTTTGAACATTAATATAAGTAATTTTGCCTTCTTTGTCATTACTATTTTCAATTATAGTATTCATATCTAGAGCTTGTTCATAGGCTCTTTCTTCTTTAATAATCCCCCAAAGTAATATAGCTAGTCCTAGAATAAGTATAAAGATACTAATTAGAACGTTATTGCGATGTTTTGTTTTAACATTTCTAACTTCTAAATTTGTAAATTTCATATAAAATATAAACTCCTCTCTAATTAAGATTATAGCAAAAGTACAGGAAAAAAGCACCCTAATTTATAAATAAAGGTGCTATTTCATATAATTCATCCATGGTTTCTAATGGTTCTAGATTACCATTAATTTCTTTTCTAATCATGAAGTCAGTGTTATCCATTTCATTACCTAGAAAGACATAGCTTACATTATTGTAATTTCGGCGTTGTAAAACTAGATATATTTTATGATCTATAGGGTAAAATTCAACGTTAATCATTATAATGCCCTGCCACTTTCTTCCGTACTTAGAGTATTTTGATTTTCTAACTTTTCATTTTTTAATTTATTGACGTTTTCAACATAGCCTACTTCAACGTTATTTTCAAACATGTTGTAAGATGCGTGATAATCTTGAATAAAATGTTTATCTTCCATGTATCCTCTAATGCCATCATAACCACCATTGCAAACCATTTTTGCTAAATCTTCTTCTCCACAGGTTGCGTATATCGCATAATACATTTCGTCTTCGGTGAAACCTCTATCTTCTAAACTTTGAGCAACGCCGTCTAAGATTTCTTTTTCAGTTGATGTGATGCCGATTGATTTAGGGGTAGCGATTAAGCCACAGGCATTTTCTTCTAAGACGTCAATCATTTCTTCATGCATATAGCGGTTTGCTTTATTTAGTTCAATTTTTCTTACAATGGCATCTTTTTTGAATACACCTAGAATTGCTATGGCGCCAAGGCCTGCTAAAACTAGGCGAGCAAAGTCACTTGTTTTTTTGGGCTTTCTTTGAGCTTTGACATTGCGAGTGGTTTTGGCACCCTCACTTCTAACACTATTTTCAGCTAAAAAGGCTGCTGTATGAACATCATAAGCTCTTTTACCATATGTTTCATTGGGATTTTTACCTCTATTGGGATTTAAATCTGTTATCATAATATTACCTACCTAACACTAATAGTATAGCAAAAAAATATTAGAAGTACAATTACTTAAGTCTTTTTAGGACTAAAATAATCAGTCCAGTTTTATCTAACTTACAAGTTTGAAGGTATAAATATGGTCCTTGGTAGTCTTCATAGTTTGAAGTTATGGCCACTACTTCGTATAAAAGTTCATGATTAAAATATGATATCTTGATGTATTTATGGGTATTAAAATAATTAATATCCTGGTATTTTAAAAGTTCGTTAAAGGGTAAATCATAAGAGTTAGAACTATGAGAATAGATATAACAGGCATCATCTTCTAATAAGTTACAACGATAATCAATAAAAATGGAACCATAATTATTTTCTTCTTTATTAGGGCCATGGTTTTGATAAAAAGTATTATCATGACCTTGAACTAAGCAATAGCTTTTAGAAAGAGATATGGTTCCAACGATATCATTAAGTTTAGAGTTTGCACTGTTTAAGTTATTATCATAAACCACTTCGATACTAGAAAGATATTTTTTATTGTCTTGGTAGCTTACACCTATACTAGCAACATTTATTAAGATAAGAATTATATCAAGAAGAATTAGTAAGATAGTTATTTTCTTTTTCATAAGATAGTCCTTAGAATAATTAAAATAAGTACTAGAAAACCTAAGGTGTAAAGATTAAGTTCAGGAAATTTTTCAATACCAGTTAGAACATTATCAGCTTGTAGATATTCATTTAAATCATACATGTAATATAGTTCTTGGGGGTTTTCTTGGAAAATTCCAGATTCGGTACCATCAACACGGACTAGAGAGTAGCCTTCTATTTCTATAGGGCTTATGTTAAAAGAGGTTCCTATTTCATCTTCAATAGTAACTTTTTCACTTAGAAAATCACCAAAGGTATTGATATAGTAAATATCAAGTTTGCCCTTTTCTTTAGCACTTACAAGGTTAATATTGCATAGTAAGCTTAAAATAAAAAATAACGTTTTTTTCATATAAATTCATCTCCAAAAAAAGAATAACACTACTGGGGTGTCATTCTTTGTCGAAGTATGGTTTAATTATCAAATCTTGCATCAACGTAATAAATAGGTCGATTTTCTTTGATATATTGTTTTTCATAGTTAGTTAAAACGTTTTCAATTGGGTCTTCGTCATGATGTAAATCAAGGCTTACGCGTTCGAAGGAATACCAGTATTGAGATAGGTATTCTAAGGAATGGGCAAAGTATCCTTTATTGTCAGTTTTTAAGATAATGTGTTTATTTTTATTAAATATTCGGTCATAGATTCTTAGATAAACTTCATGCGTTAGACGACGACGGATGTCTTTTTTCTTAGGCCATGGTTCAGGGAATGTTAGATAGATAGTATCTATTTCTTTGCCAAAGACATCAGCTAAGTTAGTGGCATCCATGCAGATTAGTTTTAAGTTAGGAAGTTTTTGACCTTCAAGTAATTTAACGGCGTTAACCATTTGAGATTCGTTTATTTCGATACCGATAAAGTTAATGTTAGGGTATTTTTTAGCCATACCGATTATGAAGTCTCCCCTACCCATGCCAATTTCGATACAGATAGGTTTATTGTTGTTAAATACTTTAGACCATTTATTTTTGTTTTCTTCAGGGTTAGTTACTAAGTATGGTGATTTAGTAATGATGTTACTAGCGTTTTTAATTTTTATATATTGCATATTATAAGTCCTTCTTTCTTTTATAGTATATCAAACTTTTGGGTTACTGACAATTTTGTTTTTTAGTACGTTTTCTAGTTGTTGGTTCTGAGCAGCTTGGTTCAAGTCCATATTCTTGGTAGAGATAATTACGAAGTTTTCTTAGGGCGGTTGCTAAGATACAGGTTATTCTTTGTGGTGAAACTTTTAATTTTTGGGCAATTTCTTTTTGCGTTAGCATTTTACAACCATTAAAACCATAAAAATGATTTATTACGTATTGTTCGTTTTTCTTTAATCTAGGTACAAGTTTATCAATAATTTCATATTCTTCTTTAAGTTCATAATCAAATATTATGTTAGTATCAGCAGGCATTATGTCTTTTAGCGTGTTATAGGAAGAATCGTCTACGGAAGCATCTAAGAAAATACTAGGAGTTACGCTTTTGATACTTTTCTTAAAATAATCATAGATGCTATTATCGATGCATTTTATGGCAAAGGTACTGAATTTAATGTTGCTGGTAATATCGAAGTTCATGATTGCTTTGTATAAGCCAATGGCACCGACAGATACTAGGTCTTCGTACTCATAGTTCTTAGGGAGATTTTTCTTATTTAAGCTGTGCATTATTAGTTTGATATTGCTTTTAATTAATATTTCTTGAGCTTCTTTGTTATTTTGTTGGGCTAGTTTTAGGTACTTTATTTGATCGTCTTGGGAAATTGTGGGAGCATGTTCTTCCATTAAAATGTTAGTTTTCATGGTTTGGCTTTCTAGTTAAGGCACGTTTAGCCGTTGATTTAATCTCGTCGTCTTCTACTCTGCTTATTAAGGATAGTTCTAAGGCTTTAAGGCAAGCTTCCATGAGATTATTATATACTAAAACGTAATGACGATATTTATCAAAGCCAAGACATACTTCGTAATAATTATTATTTTTAGTTAAGCAAATAGCGTTATCTTTATAATTACCAAAGAAAAAATTAGTGTCTTTTAGTTCATAAACTATTGCTTTATTAAAAGATTCAAGTATTTTACTTTCTTCTTTGGTTAATTTTTTCATATCCCATGCTTTTATATAATCCACTTTTTCTTTTCTAACCTCTTTTATTAGCATAACTATCCCGCTTTCTTTTAACGTATACTATAGCATATTTAAGGCTTTTTGTATATTTATTTTTACGAGTAAGAGAGTATCTTTTGGATACTCCAAATACTTGGAAGATGCTTAAAATTCACTGATTTACTAGTTAAGAATCTTCTTATTAATTTTAACCTACTGTTGTAGATTGGAACTGAACTTCAATGAATTAAGATATAAATATTTAGTCAATAACCTCTATTTGTGTTTAAAAAAAAATATTTTTTTACTATCTTTAATCCATAGTTTAGCCGAGAAAGCACGGAGCGGAACGATCTTTCAATGTTTCCACTACCAGTGTAGCGCCAAAAGTAGAACACACCTGCTTGCGAGACGTCCCAATTAGCGCCACCACGTACCATCCAAGGGTTAGAGCTTTTCGTCACTGCGGGAATAAATATTACAGTTCTAGTCCCAGCCATTTTCATGACTATTTCATTTTAACATAAATGAATTACTTCATTGTTATTTTTTAATTTCAGCAATTATAAGGCAAGTACTATTTTGGCTGTTTTTTATTTATTCAATTACTTTATCTATCGCTAGTTTACTTTTGTCTGCAGAATTGTGAAGAGGTTTGCATTTTTCTGCAGAGATTTGTAATGACCTAATAAGCTTGCTTTAAATATTAAATCAAAAGTGAAAATTTGCCGTATATTCGGGGCATTTTTTAGATTATGCTTGGTTTCACTTTCTTATTTTCATACTTTTTGGAAAGGAATTTCATTTTCTTCTGCAGAATTACGCAGAGGTTTGCATTTTTCTGCAGAACTGTGCATAATTTTATTTAACAAACCAAACTGGTTTTTTATATGTATTTTTATTTTTAATTAATCCTTTTTTTCTTAAATATGTTAATGATGTTCTTGTTTTATTATTTTTGAATATCATGTCGCCATCCATTTTTGGATAAATATAATTATTAATTTCCTGTCTTGTTCTTCCATTAGATGAATCTTTGATAAATGCTAAAATCATGTTCCTTAATTCTTTGCTATTAAGGTTCTGTCCCAAAAGTTGTGGGACAGAGCCTTTTTGGTGAATTTTTCTACTGTTGTTTCATATGCTGTTGCTTCATTTTTAGCAGTAAATTTTGAATATGTAAAATACATTGCAGACACTACTAAGATAAGTGCTGTTATAGATATTATACCTATTCTTGTTATTCTATCTTTATTTTGAGCCCACCACAATTTGTTTTTTAAACTCAACTTCATCTTTCTACTTCCTTCCTTATTATTACTATCTAAGGTCTAGCATTTTTTTATTTGGATGTCAAAAAGCTATTAGTGTGAACTAATAGCTAACTTTCATTATATTTTTATATGTTTTGTTATATTATTGAACTTATAAATTGTGTGTTGCTTCGCAACTACCCGGCAGAAAGCACGGAGCGGAACGAATAAATCGTCCAACCTCCTGCGTTATAATGGTTGAAGGCAAACACGCCTGCACGGGAGCCGTCGTTGTAATTGCCACCACGAATAACCCAAGGCTCAGAGCTGAATATGTTATAAGAATAATCACTCCACCAAGCATTTCCTCCTTGACTAGAAGTATTCTTTAAAACTTCTCTAGTAGCATCTCCTAGATGATATCTAGTATAACCTACTCCATCTTCTGCTTGGTAATCATATAAGTCATAGTACTTACTATCAGGAAGACTTGAAGTACTAAAGCCAGACGAGCCAACTTGGACATTGCCATTAGAATCTTTTTGTACACCCATTACATATTCCCAAGCACCACCGGACATATCATATATTCCATATTGGTTACCGGTAGTTGAAGCATTTACACCTTTAGCTGTCCAATCATAACCTGAGGCACAAGCAGTTTGAGAACTTGATACACCAGCACTTGTAGATGCTCCGGCACACCCAGTAATTGAAGGACCCCATTGAGGTTGACCATCAACCGCAGTACCATTACCATAACCAGTATTAATATTATTTATCCATACTTCACAACCAGATGCAATACAAGTTGAAGCATCATTATAACGTCCATAAATTGAGTTTGTTAGGAAGGCAATAGCACCCCACTCCGTATTTTTCATCATATGAGAATCAACTGCGCCACTATTTAGCCCGTATTTAGTAGAATTCAAAGTGATACTTTTTGCGGCACTAAACATTGTAGCTAAGTTAATACTTGTTAAAGATTTTTGATTTGGTTTAATTTGATAGTTATCAGTAGAACCCGAGGCTTCAAACTTACCTACCCAAATACCAGGTAATTCCGTATTACCAAATGTGAATGCGGGATGAGTTAACCATTCACCATTTTTAGTACCAGTAGATTTTGAATCACTAGCCTTTTCAAACTCTATTTCAATGGCTTGTTCACTAGCTGTACCATTTTCGGCATTAAATAACTTATATCGATATCTTGGTATCCAAACATACATCTGTAAAATTTCGTCCATAGAAATAGTTTGACCAATAACATCATCTTTTAAAGACATATCATTATTAAAATACTTAGATTTTATAGTAGAATCACTACAATTAACTAATACTGCATTGGCCCACTCATGGTCTTTATAGTTATACCAACGCTTAGTAGTGTCTGCTACCAAAACATTACCTGATTCATCATACTTAATCGGAATTAAACCTTGATATAAGGTAGGAGTTGCGGCGATTGTATTATCATTGTACTTAGTTAAATCATTAGATAATGTCGTAATAACAGTAATCTTACCTTCCCAACTATTATCTGCACCCATAGTATTATTAATATCATCTAAGGTAGTATCTTTATCTAACCATACTCTTAAATCATAAGAAATAGATGACTCAACTGCTAAGGTACCAGATAATAACTTGCGAGAATCAGTAGCGTCATCTATTACTTTAGTAGCAGTAACATAGTTAGATAAAAGGTCAGAATCTTTAGTGCCTATTTTTTTAAGGTACTAGAGATTGTTTCTAAGTTTATTTGATAGTTAGCATCATAAGAACAAGTATTTTTGATAGTAAAAGTAAAGGGTGTTAGAACCTCGCCTTGGGAATCATCAATAGGATAAGTATCTTCTAACTTAATGGCACTGGAGTTTTCGGTAAATGTTGTATTAAAGCAGCTAGTTTTAGCAATATTAGAGCCTTCTTGTTTATTAGTATTAAGCCAGTAGGCATAGCTTATTCCCACAAAGATAGATATAATTAGTAAGGTTGTTATGATACCTAATATTACTTTTTTATTTTGCATAATAGTCTTCCTTTTCTTTATTTTTATATTATTATATTTTTAATGAACTAGCAGTTCACATTATAAACTTTAAAAAAATATCTGTTTAAGATACATAATAGATATGCCTATGTTATCTTAGGATAATGTTAATAATATCGTATTTTTGCATATCTATTATAAATTGATTATACAACACTTATGTTGTATAGAGAAATAAAATTTATCTAAACGGTTATATCATACTCTAAAAAGTATAAAAATAATGTCGAAAAAAGAGACAAGTTTAACTTATCTCACATAATATAAATCAATGAATGCTTGTAAGGTTTCTTTATCTGTAGCGCCATTAAAGACATGGGTTACTTTTCCCTGGTCAATAATGAATGTGGTTGGAGTTCCTTCAAAATAGATATATTTTAGTAAAGATTTAGATTCGTTTAAAGTTAGATTAGTAAGATTAAGAGTGTATGCTACGACATCCATTTCTTCTAAAGCTTTAGTAGCTTCCGGAAGATACTCTTCACAATAAGAACATTTATCTTTTTTAATAATCAAAATGCTTTTTTTTGTAGTTTGAAAGAGTTTTTTCATTGTTTTAAAATCGATATCATTTAAAGTAGCACTAACATCAGGTAAGGTATCTAGAGTTAGTTCTTCATTAGGACTTGGTTGTTCTAACTTATCAATATAAGCTGTACTTGGAGTAACTACATCAAACTCGGCTTTAACATTCATTTCATCTTTTTTATAATGTTTTACCATGTAGTTAAGACCAAGGCCTAGAAAGACAAACATAGTAATAACTAAGGCCGCAATAATTATTTTTCGAATATTAGACATTTAGACACTCTCTTTCTTTAAGGATTTAAAGACTTTTTTCCATAAATCTTTACTTGAATAATTTAAGATACCTACTTTGTAGACTCTTATACCGTATTTAAATAGTAAGTAACAAACGAATAGTAATAATACACAGCTGATACCTAAATCAATTAAGGTTGTTTGACCTAAGATATATGTTATAGGACAAACTAGTACGGAGATAAAGGGAATGTACCCTACTATTCTAATGAATAAGGAACCTTGGAAGAAGGAAGCCATGATACCAATATAGTAGCCCGCCATAAGTAAGAACATTAGAGGTGATTGTAGTTGTTGGAAGTCTTCAATGGATGTAGTCATAGATGCTAGGATGCCAGCAAGAAGAGCGTAAGCTAGGAAACTACCAACGATTAGAACTAAGAAGAATGGTAAGCCACGAAGTAAGGAATCAATAATACCACTATTTTTAAGCATTTCTAACATTTGGGAGATATCTAGACCAACGGATGTGCTAGTATCTAAAGATAAGCCAGAGCCAAAAATCATTCTAACGCCAAAGGCGATTAAACCATATAAGAATATTAAAATAGTTTGAGTTAGAACAAAGGTGGTTGAAGCAACGATTTTAGTGGCAAAGTGAACTTTAGGAGAGACATTAGATATGATTATTTCCATACTCTTGGTAGTTTTTTCATCGTTAATTTCGGCTCCTATCATTTGAACTAATAAAACGATTAGAATAAAGAATGGAATTAGGAAAACCATTAAGACACCAGCCGACATAAGGTCTTTGGCATCACCGGTACCGGTTGCTTTGGGATTAGTTAGTTCTTTAGAGATATTAATATTAGATAGAGATTTTTCTAGAACTTCGGCATTGATGCCACTAGTTTCTAAGGCGATAGCCTGTTTTGTGGAGTTTAGGCTCGTGGTAATTAGAGTATCGGTTAAGGTACCTAGGGAATCATAAGTAGTTATTTTAGCATCCATTATATTATCGGTATTAGGAGTTATCTCTATAACAATGTTATCTTCGTCACTACTTAGTTCACTTTTCTTACTTTCTAAGTCAGTAGAAGTACTTAGTTTAGTAACTTCGAACTTAGAAAGACTAGTAAAGTTCTTAGAAGATTCATTAAAGTTAGTATTAAATAAATCATAGACTCCTAAAGTATCATAGACATAGACTTTTCTTGGCTTTTCAAAGTCGCCACCAAAGGCATTAATTATCGAATCAATATTAAATAAAGCTACCATTAAGATTAGTAAGATAGCATTAACTATTTTAAACCATTTAGTATCCATTTTCTTTTTAATACTTTGTTTGATTAAGAATTTAGCTTTATTTTTCATATGCTTCACCTACTTTTTCGATAAATATTTCGTTTAATGTTGCGTCTTCGACATCAAACTTAGTGATGTTTTGGCAGGTTGTGATGTACTTAAAGACATTTTGGGCTTTGTCATCGGATGCGATTTGGACGATTATTTCTTCAGGGTTAGAAGTTACTTTTAAGACTCCGTCTATTTGTTCTAAGGCTTTGGTATCGACATCGCCTACGATATGGATGTTTTTCTTACGATATTGTTTTTTGATATCTTTAAGGTAACCTTGTAAGACGGGTTTGCCATGAACTAAGATAACTAGTTTTTCACAGAATAGTTCAACATGTTCCATACGATGTGACGAGAATATTATTGAAGTGCCTTTCTTTTTTAAGTCCAAGATAACGTCCATAAATAGTTGAACGTTAATGGGGTCTAGGCCGCTAAAGGGTTCGTCTAAGATAAGAAGTTTAGGGTCATTGATTATAGCTGTTATGAATTGGACTTTTTGTTGATTTCCTTTACTTAGTTCTTTTAGTTTACGATTTTTATATTCTTTGATATTGAAACGTTCTAAGAGTTCGTCTAATTTTTTTTCAACGGCACTCTCGCTCATACCTTTTAAGACACCATAATAGATGGCTTGTTCTAAAACCGTGAGTTTAAGTAAGAGACTGCGCTCTTCAGTTAAAAAGCCAATTTTATCAGTTTGGGTATAGTCGATTGGTTTACCATCTAGAGTTATGGTACCACTGGTTTTATCTAATAGACCAATAATCATTCTAAAGGTCGTTGTTTTTCCCGCGCCATTTACTCCTAGTAGGCCGAATATTTCGCCGTCTTTTACTTCAAAGGATAAGTTATCGACTGCTAGGAAGTCACCATAGTATTTTGTTACATTTTCTACTTTTAACATTTTTATTTCCTCCAAGGGTATTATATCTTAGTTTGGAAGTTTTTCCTACTCTTTTTTTAGAGTTTGGTAAAAATTAACATTGTAATTATTTAATGATTTGATATAATATATTTGTTCGTATAAGGAGGCAGATATGGAACGACATGTATTATGTATTGATTTAAAAAGTTTTTTTGCGTCAGTAGAATGCGTGGAAAGACATATTGACCCTTTTAAAGTTAATTTAGTGGTAGCTAATCCTAATCAAGGTAATGGGGCGATCACGCTTGCAATTACCCCGCATTTAAAAAGTTTGGGTATTAAGTCAAGAACGAGACTTTATGAGATACCAAAGAATATAAAGTATGTTATTGTGCCACCTCGAATGAGTCTTTATATCAAGAAAAGTAAGGAGGTTGTGGGTATTTATTTAGATTTTGTAGCCGAAGAAGATTTGCATATTTATTCAATTGATGAGTGTTTTTTAGATGTAACGCATTATTTGAAGATGTATAAAATGACAGATTATGAGTTAGCGCAGAAGATATTAAAAACGATTGAAGAGAAAACTGGTTTGACGGCGACTTGTGGGATTGGTGCGAATATGCTTTTAGCTAAGCTTTCTATGGATATTGAAGCGAAGAAATATAAAAATGGTATTGCTAAGTGGACAATGGATGATGTGCCAAGTAAGCTCTGGCCGATTAGACCATTATCTAAGATGTGGTCGATTGGGCCTAGAATGGAAAAGAAACTTAATACTATGGGGATGGTAACAGTTGGTGATATTGCTAATCATGATAAGAATGATTTAAAAAAGAAGTTTGGCGTTATTGGCGAAGAATTATGGAACCATGCGAATGGCATTGATTTGTCGGTGATTAGTGATTGGAAAGTTACACCGAAGAATTCGAGCTACTCCCACTCTCAAGTTTTATTTAAAGATTATTATGGGGAGAATATTAAGTTGATTATTGAAGAAATGATTGATGTCGTATGTCAAAGACTTAGAAAAAATCATAAACAAGCAGGTTTAATTGGACTAGGAATTGGGTATTCTAAAGCTATAGGGGGAGGTTTTTTCCATAGTATAAAAGTTAATCCAACTGATTCGAATGTTGAGTTTTTGAAGGTTGCTCTTAATATGTTTGACAGGTACTACGAAGAAAAGCCAATTAGAAAAGTGAGTATAAGTGCTGGTAATTTGATTAATAAAGAGACGGAACAACTTAGTTTATTTGAATCTTTAGAAGAAAAAGAGAACGAGTTTAAAGCAAATGAAGTGATTGACGAAATCAAGAATAAGTTTGGAAAAAATAGTATTGTTAAGGCTTCTAGCTTGTTAGACTACTCTACTGCTATGGAAAGAAATAAGAAGATTGGAGGTCATAATGCCTGAAATTCATGATAGAGGAATGATTAAATGGCAACCGTTTGATTCTTTGTTGTCAACGAAGAAAGTGGCAAAGGAGATTATAAATGAAAAAAGCAAAGTAGCAATGCCTACTCTATCCGAAGACCAGTTATTAAATATTGAAGAAAAGGTTTTAGAAGCTTATTATAATGAGGAAACTATAAGATTAGTTTATTACCGGAAAGGTACTTATTATACTAAGACTTCACTAATAAAATATATTGATAAATATAAGAAACAACTCATTTTAAACGACGGAAGTATCCTCTATTTTAAACAAATTGTGAAAATTGAACAAATTTAGTTAATTTAGGCTTGCCAAAGCCCAATATTTATGATAAGATTAATTTGTTCAGCAAATGGGGGACTAGCTCAGTTGGCTAGAGCACCTGCCCTGCACGCAGGGGGTCGCGGGTTCGAGTCCCACGTCCTCCACCAGTTGATTATTAACGGCTTCTTTGAAGTCGTTTTTATATTATATTTCGAAGTCACTTAAGAAAGTGGCTTTTTTTAAACTAAAAAAACTCTCACTTAAAGTGAGAATCTATTTTAAAATAAACTTAATTGGTTAGTTTCACTCATGCCATTTAGAACACCTAGACTACGTAATTTTTCAATAGTAGTACTACTTACCTTGCCTCGTTGTTGCAAGTCTTCGATACTGATGAATGGTTGTTTAGTTCGTTCTTCAATGATTTTAGAAGCAACACTGTCGCCTAGACCGTCAAGAGTTCTAAAAGGACAAATTAGGGTTTTACGGTCTTCTGATAAAACAAAGTTTTTACCATCGGATTTTTCAATGTCAATATTGCCAAATTTAAATCCCCTAGCAGTAGCTTCTAAGCTTAGTTTTAAAGTTTCTAAGACACTTGATTCTTTATTAGAAGCATCATAACCTTTAGATTGAATTTCAAACATCTTTTTCTTAATGGCATCGTAACCAGCAATCATTGTTTCGAGGTCGAAATCATCAAATCTTGTAGAAAAGTACGTAGCATAATATACTTCAGGCATATGAACTTTGTACCAAGCAATTCTGAAGGCACTGGTTACATAAGCCGCAGCATGGGCTTTAGGGAACATGTATTTAATTTTGCCACAGGAATCGATAAACCATTCTTCGATACCAGCTTCTTTCATAGTTTTTTTATGTTCTTCCCAGGTTTTAGGGTCTTTGCTGGCTCTTCCCTTACGAACGAATTCCATTATTTTGAAGGCTTTGATTGGTTCTAGGCCATGATACATTAAGTAGACCATGATATCATCACGGCAGCCGATTACCTCTTTAAAGGGAACGATGTTGTTTTTGATTAATTCTTGGGCGTTGCCAAGCCATACGTCGGTACCATGAGACAAACCAGAGATTTTAATAAGTTCGGCAAAGGTTGTTGGTTTAGTATCCGATAACATGCCGATAGTAAATGGGGTTCCGAATTCTGGGATACCCAAAGTTCCGGTTGGACAATTTATTTGTTCAGCTGTTACACCAAGAGGTTTTGGACTTAGGAAGATACCCATGGTAGCTTTATCGTCTAGGGGTACGGTAGTAACATCCATACCGGTCATATCTTGAATCATTCTTAACTGAGTTGGGTCGGTATGACCTAGAATATCTAGTTTTAAAACATCATCTTGGATACTATGGTAATCAAAGTGCGTGGTACGCCATGAAGCACTGGGGTCTTCAGCCGGATATTGGAATGGTGTGAAATCAAAGACATCCATGTATTCAGGAATAACTACTATTCCTCCAGGGTGTTGGCCGGTAGTTCGTTTAACACCAGTACAACCAATTGCTAAACGCTCTACCTCACTATTACGCATAATTATGTTATAGTCTTCGCAATATTTTTTTACATAACCGAAAGCGGTTTTTTCGGCAACGGTACCAATTGTTCCAGCACGATAAACGTTATCGGGTCCGAATAGGACTTTGGTATATTCATGGGTTGCCGCTTGGTTTAAATCGGAGAAATTTAAGTCGATATCGGGTACTTTATCACCATTAAAACCTAAGAAAGTGGCAAATGGCATGTCTTGACCATCTTTAATCATATTAGTACCACATTTAGGGCATTTTTTATCTGGTAAATCAAAACCACTTGAATAAGTAGCACCTAAAGGGTTACCCTCTTCATCATCGAAAATACTATTTTGACAGTTAGGACAACGATAATGGGCTGGAAGAGGATTAACTTCAGTTATACCCATCATGGTAGCAACAAATGAAGAGCCAACACTACCACGGGAACCTACTAAGAAACCATCGTCATTAGATTTTTTTACTAATTTTTGAGCGATTAAGTAAATAACGTCATAATGGGCACCAATGATACCTTTTAATTCGGAGTCTACCCTATCTTGAACGATTTGAGGTAATGGGTCGCCATACCAAGCCCGAGCTTTAGTACGAACCATATCTTCCGTAATTTTAGCACTATCTTTAATAGTTGGAGCGAAAGGTCTTCCCCCAGTATCGATTATTACTTCTAGAATATCTACCATATCAAGAATTTTGTTAGTATTTTCAACTACAATTTCATATGCTAGGTCTTTATCTAAGAAGCTAAAAGCGTCAAGCATTTCTTGAGTAGTCATAAAACGCATATCAGGTACATCAATACCTTGACAGTTTAAAGGATGAAGTTTACCATTAGCCTTTTGTCGAACGATTATTTCACGATAGATGCGATCTTCACTCGTTAAGTTATGAACATCGCCTGTAGCCACTACTAATTTTCCAGCTTCTTTAGCAACTCGAATAATTCTTTTAATATGGTTTTGGAGTTCTAGTTCATTTCTAAAACCACTTGATTCCATTTGAAGTAAATGACTCATAGCACTTATAGGTTGAACTTCAATGTAATCATAAAATTGCATCATGTTAGCTAGTTCTTCATCATCTTTAGTTTTAGCAGCTTCAAATATTTCACCGTTAATACAACCACTACCGAATAAAATACCTTCATGATATTTGATAAGTTCTTTTCTTGGTACTTTAGGCTGGTCGTTACGATATAAGAATTTAGTATTAGCATCACTTATAATACGGAACATATTTTTAAGTCCGGTTTTAGTCTGGGCAATTAAGTTCATATGGAAAGGTACTGAGAATTTAACAAGTTGTTCGGAATCTACGGAATCGTAAATATCTTGAGTTGTTTCGATGTTACGGTCGTATAAAACTTTGCACATGTTATAGAAACATTTAGCGGTTCCTTCGGCATCGTAATCTCCTCTATGGTGTTCGTCTTCGTTCCAAGGAACATTTAATTTTCTTACTAAGGTTGATAGTTTATGGTTACTCCATTCTGGATATAGCATACGAGCAACACTCATGGTATCAACTACAGTATAGTCAAAATCACCAAGATTATATTTTTTACAAGCGGCCGTCATGAAGCCGATATCGAATTTAGCATTATGCGCAACTAGAGGGTCATCCACTGCCCATTCAAGGAATCTTCTGGTCGCATTTTCTTCGGTATCTTTGTCTTTTAACATATCATCAGTGATATTAGTTAATTCAACAATTTTACGAGGTAATGGACGAAAAGGATTGATTAGTTCGTCGAAACGGTCTAAGATTTCACCATTTTTAATTTTAACGGCACCAATTTCAATCATTTGGTCATGGCCAAAGTAGAATCCTGTTGTTTCGGTATCGAAGACAACGAATTCGTTATTCATTAAGTCATAGTTTTTATCCGGAGTAACGTTAAAGACAACATCAACGTCATCATTTACAACGTTTAACTCAGTACCATATAAGCCTTTGAATTTATCTTTATCTTCTTTACCTTTGTTGTATTTAGTAACGTTTTCAAAGGCAATGGGAAACGCTTGGCAACCATTGTGGTCGGTAATTGCAACACCTCGGTGGCCTAATTTGATAGCATAATCAACTAAGTCACAAGTATGTTTACCTAAGTCTAGACCAACCACGGAGTCCATTTGGCTCATCATGGTATGAGCATGAAGCTCTACTCTTTTTACAGGAGCATCATCGACAGGAGGTGTATCTTTAGATTTAATTTTTTCCATGTTTCTAATGCCTAAAACTATTTCTTTAGCAAAGTTATCGAATTCAACGTTACCATGTATACGATACCAAGAGCCACTTTTTAAGTTAGACATAACATTAACAAATTCATCATGGTCTCTTTTGAAAATCTTAGCTAGAAGGCTGTTGGTTTTATCGCTTATTTTAATGGTTGCAATATTAATGGTTTCTTTTTCTAAGGTTGTGATTTCACCAAAGATATAGGCCTCAACGATAATGTTTTTAACATCACTGACGATATCGTCGATTTTAGTTAGTTCACCATCAATGTGTTTACCGATAAAGACGGGATTTTCTTCTTTTACAACAGCAGGTTTATTGGCTTCGTGAGCTTCGATTATTTCTTGTTTAATCATAGCGTTTTGTTCAGCATTAAAAGATGTGGTAATGTTTAAATCATTAAAACCTAAGATTTGAAGATTGCGAACTAGACTTCTAGCATTTTCATTGATTATTTCTTCTTCAACTTTACTGTTAACATCAATTATTAAGATATCTTCATCTAAAGTTATTTTTGTTTCTTTTAACCCAATTAATGAAGGCTTTTTTTCAATAAATCTTTGAAAGATATAATTAAAAGCATTAGTGATATCTTCATTAGTTATGTTGTTATATTTGATATGTACATTACATTTAGCTTTATGATTAATGCCCGTTTTCGCTTTAGAAATAATATTTTCCATTATTTCTGGTGCTATTGGGGTTGAATTTTCTAAATAAACATCAAATTCTTCTTTAATTTTATTAAGAATAACTTTAGTTATATTCATATTTTCTAATTCTTCTTGATAGTCAACATCAATACTAGCTAAAAATCTTTTTAATTCATCCATTATACTCCCACCTTTTCTATATTTAATATATTTATTTGGTATTTATCAAGTCGTTTTTCAACAATACCACTTATTAAAACTAAGTCTTGATTTTTAATATTATTAATTAATTTTATTTGTTTAGGAAACAAGGTAAAATCAATGATCCCGGTTTCATCTTGACCAGTAAGGAATGCCATATCTTCATTCTTTTTAGTTTTAATTTTTTTAATATTAGTAATTAAGACAACTGTTTTGATATGTTTATTAAAGTATTCTTTGACATGATTAATTTTCATGATATCTTTGGAGTTATATCTACTAGCTGGGTGGTTTGTTAGATAGAATCCATAAGAATTTAGTTCACTTTTCATTAAGTCTTCTATAGGATACTCATCATATAGTTCGACGATTGGTTTTTCAACTAAAGAGTCATCTAAGTCAGCCATTAGTTCACTATATCCTATGGCACGTTCGATGTTATTTTTTAAAGTTCGATGATTTAGATTAAAGCTTTGGAAGGCATCGCCATCGATTAGAGACTCTAAAACTCTTTTATTAACGCTTTTACCATAATTTCTTAAAACGAAATCAAAGAAGTCTTTATACAACCCGTTTTTTTCTCTCTCATCTATTATATCATTAACGGCGTTAATGCCAACATTTTTTATTGTGGAAAGTGGTAATCTTAGTTTATTATTACCTATTTTATAAGTTTTCAAACTTAAATTAACGTCTGGTTTTAAGATGTAAATGTTTTCTTTTTTGGCTTCATCTAAGTACTTTTTAGTATCGGTCTCACTATTAATACTCATATTTAAAAGATTAGCAATGAATATTAAAGGATAATGAACTTTAAGGTAAGCCATTTGATACCCAACTAAAGCATAAGATACTGAGTGGGCTTTGTTAAAACCGTAGTTAGCAAATTTTAAGATTAGTTCATAAACGTTTAAAGCAGTTTCTTTGCTATAACCATTAGCAACTGATTTGGTTAGAAAATGTTCTTCTTCTTTTTTTATTATTTCTAATTTTTTCTTGCTCATGGCACGTCTAATGTTATCCGCTTCAGCAAAGGTAAAACCAGCCATTTTAACTAAGATTTGCATTATTTGTTCTTGGTAGACAATAATCCCATAAGTTTCTTTTAAGATTGGCTCTAGTGAATCATCAGGATAAGTAACTTTTATTCTTTTCTCTTTACGAGCAATAAAGTTATCAATATTATCCATTGGTCCAGGACGGAAAAGAGCCACGGCAGCTACTAAGTCGTTAAAGCTTTGTGGTTTCAATTTTTTTAGAAAAGCTTTCATTCCATTTGATTCATACTGGAATACGCCATTTGTATCGGCATTACAAAAAAGTTTAAAGACAGCATTATCGTTTAAATTGATTTTATTAATATCAAAGTCAGGGCCGATTAACTTATTCGCATTATGAATTACAGTAAGGTTAGATATTGCTAAGAAGTCCATTTTTAAGAAACCAAGTTCTTCTAAGTAAGAACCAGTAATTCCCGTATTTATGACATCACCATTATAAAGAATAGGAATTACATCATCTAGATTAACACTAGAGATAACTACTCCGGCAGCATGAGTCGAAGTATGGCGTTTTAAGCCTTCTAATTTCATAGCAATCTTATAAATGTTTTTAAGTTCATTGCTACTCTTTAACATTTCAATGATTTTTTTATTTTTTAAATTATCTTTTAAAGTTATTTTGGAATCAATATGTTTAGTAAATGACTCAATTAAAAATTGATTACCATTTAGGGATTTGCTTACATCTTTTAAGACTTGTTTACTAGCAAGAGTTCCAAAGGTCATGATAGGAGCAACTTTTAGGGGGCCATATTTTTTTCTAACATAATCAACAACTTCTTCTCTTTTGACATCTTCAAAGTCAACATCGATATCCGGCATAGTAACACGGTCTGGGTTTAAGAAACGTTCAAATAATAAATCATACTTTAAGGGGTCAATATTAGTTATTCCAATGGTGTAACTTACTAATGAACCAGCTGCTGAACCTCTTCCGGGGCCGACCATGATGTCGTTATTTTTAGCATATTTTACATAATCATAAACGATTAAAAAGTAGTCGGTAAAGCCCATGTTATTGATAACTGATAGTTCGTATTCTAAGCGTTCTAAATATTTTTGAGGAACGTTACCATTTAGTCTTTTTGCTAAGCCTTTATAACAAAGATTTTTTAAGAATAATTTACTATCTTTAGTACTATCAAATACAGGAATATATTTCTTCGTTTTATCAATTTTTAAGTCAATATCTTTAATAAAATTTAGGATTGTTTGTTCATCTTCCAAAGTAACGTCAGTTAGATAATAATCATAATTACTATTTTGATATTCTTCTTGTTTTATTTTAGCTAAGTATGGTAAGTACTTACTATCTTCTTCGGTTAAAGCTTTGATTTCATTAATAAAAACAATATTAGGAGTTATTACTAAGCTGTTTCTTTTTTCGGTAATATTTTGATAGCTTAGATAAATTTCAGGAGTTTTATTTTTTAATTCTTGATATAGTTCAAGCGAAGAATAAGGCATGACTACTTTAACGTTGGAAAGATAGTTAGATAAATCTTCTAGTAAAAGTGGTCTTTGACTTAAAATTGTATTTATTTTCAAAAGATTTTGATAACCTGAGTAGTTTTTAGCATATAAATATACTGGCTTTTCATTAATTAAAACTTTTAAACCTACTATAGGCTTAATATTAGTAGCAACGCAGGTATCATAAAATTCAATTACGCCCCAAAGGTTATCGTCTAGGATTCCTAAAGTATTAATATTTTTGGGTGCAAAAAAAGATGGCAGTTCTTTTATTTTTATAAGACTAGACAATAATGAATAGTCGGTTTTAATTCCTAAGGGAATATACATTTTAACCACCACCTAACACTTGATTATTATATAATAATTAAGGCTTTTTTTAAAGTTATTTAGATTATTTTCTTTCGGGAAGTTCAATTCCTAAATGTTTATAAGATTTTTCGGTAGCAACACGCCCTCTTGGGGTTCTTTTAATAAATCCTTCTTGAAGTAAGAATGGCTCAACTACATCTTCAATAGTGGTAACTTCTTCACCAATTGAGGTAGCAATGGTTGAGGCACCTACTGGACCACCATTAAATTTCATAATAAGAGCATCTAAGTATTCAATATCAATACTATCTAGACCGTCATTGTCTACTTTTAAACGACGTAGCGAGTCAGTTGTAAGTTCCATTGTTATTTCTTTAGAACCAGAAACTAAAGCAAAATCACGTACTCGTTTAAATAGACGGTTGGCAATACGTGGAGTTTTACGGCTGCGTTTTGCTAGTTCCATGGCAGCATCATCGGTTATAGGCATATTAAGAACACGACTAGTTCTCAAAACAATCTTTTTAAGTTCTTCATCGGTATAATAGTTTAACTTAGAAACAATACCAAATCTATCTCTTAAAGGACTTGAAATATCACCAGCTCTAGTGGTCGCACCAACTAAAGTAAATGGTGGTAGGTCAATTTTAATATTTCTGGTGTTGCCATCTTGACCAACAACAATATCTAATTCAAAATCTTCCATAGCAGGATATAGGATTTCTTCAATATATCTTGGCATACGATGGATTTCATCAATAAATAAGACATCACCTGGTTCAAGAGTTGATAAAATAGCCGCTAAATCACCCGATTTTTCAATAGATGGACCACTGGCGGTTTTAATATTAACACCAAGTTCATTAGCAATTATATGAGCAAGGGTGGTTTTACCTAATCCGGGAGGTCCATATAATAAGACATGGTCTAATACTTCATCACGCATCATACAAGCTTTAATGAATACACGTAGGTTTTCTTTTATCTCGCTTTGACCAACATATTCATCTAAAGAACTAGGTCTTATGTTTTTATCAAATTCTTCTTCTTTTAAAGTTGGATTATAAATATCATTTTCCATTTTTTACCTTCTTTACTATTTCATATATTTCTTGCCATGTTTTAGCCTTTTTCAAAGGGCTATTTTGATTGTAATTAGTTTCGTATAAAATGGCTGGAACACCATAATATAGGCAGTCTTCTACTTGGTTTGGACTGTCATCAATAAAAAGATTAATATTTTCTTTTTGACATACTTGACCTTTCATACCAGAATTAACTATTAATTTGTGATATTTAAAGCCATTATCGTCTAGATACTTTTTAGTATCTTCATAGATATCGCTATATTTATTTGATTGGCGATAAGTTATAAATTCAATATAAATGCCTTCATCATACATTTTATTTATGTAATACTTAGCATCTTCTTTAATTTTAACAGTTAGAAAAATTTTATTTTTACGATAGTAATCAAAGAAGGCTTCATCATCAGCATCATCCCAATAAAAGATATCGGTAAAATAATAGGCATCAGCATTTTTTAGACCTCTACCCTCTTTATAAAGTCTATCATATTCTAAGCCGCATTCAATAATTGTTGTGGTGGTATTTATGATTGTGTCATCAATATCTATTCCTATGCGCATTTTTACCTACTTAATAATAGTTTTAGAGCTTCTTTAACTTGGTCTTCTAGACCTTTAGTAGCATCAACTTGTGGTAAAATCTTTTTAATATCAGCTTTTTTATAGCCAAGAGATTCTAGGACACTTACAAGTTCATCTAAATCATTAACTGCAAATAAGTCTTGGTGGTCAGCAAGTTTACCTTTTAAGTCTAAAATAATTTGACGAGCTACTTTATCCCCTACTTTAGGAAACTTAGTTAGATATAATAAATTTTCTCTTTCGATAGCATCAATTACCGCACTTACTGAGCCAGTTGAAACCATAGGAAGAGCCATTTTTGGACCTAATCCTTTAACATTTATAAGTCTTAGGAATAATTCTCTTTCTTCTTTGTTTTTAAAACCATAAAGGCTGTATTCATCTTCTCTTATATAGTTATATAAATAAATGGTATATTTTTCATTTTCTTTGTAAACGTAAGGGTTTCCTACAAATATTTGATATCCAATATTATTATTTTCAATAACAACATAATTTGATTTTATTTCTTTAATTTCTCCAGTAATATAATTATACATGTAATCCTCTTCTTTCTAATTCATGATAGCAAACATTTTTTTGCACGTCAACCTTTTTAGTAGTTATTTGTGATTAATTTATTTATTAGACAAGACATAATAAATTTAATTTCATTATATTGCGTTTATCTAATGTATTTTTCTTTTTAGTTTAAGACTTTTTTGGTTTAATATTTCTTCAACTCTTTCAATTGAAATGTTTAAGCCATTTGATATATTTTCATTGGACATACCATTTTGCGACAATGATTTAATTGCATTTTCTAAGCCAAGTTGTCGTCCTTCACTTAACCCAAGCTTGCGACCACGCTTTACTCCACGGGCTTCGCCAATCTTTATTCCATTGGTCTGGCCAACATCTTCTCCAACACCATATCCTTCCTGATACTCATCAATAAGTCTTTGCTTATAAAAAGCCTCTACATCATAACTTCCGTCTTCTTTGTAAAACATTAACATACACTATTCACCCCATTTAATGTATTTTTCTTTTTAATTTTAAGCTTTTCGGATTAAGTATTTTTTCAACCTCTTCAATAGGTATGGACGTAATATTAGCTATCTCAGCATTTGATAAGCCACGATTAGATAAGTTGGTAATAATATTTGTACGTTCTAGCCTTTGGCCAAGCTTACGACCACGTGCTTCGCCAATCTTTATTCCATTGGCCTGCCCAATATCCTCACCAACACCATATCCTTCTTGATACTCATCAATAAGTCTTTGCTTATAAAAAGCCTCTACATCATAACTTCCATCTTCTTTGTAAAACATTAACATACTCTGATACACTCCTTCCAATGTTTTATCTTTTTTGACTATACGACTATTTGTTAAAATACTTTCAATATCTTTCAAGCTTATCCTGGTTAAAGCTTTAAAATACTCGTATATTTCTTGTTTGCCTTTAGTATATTTGATAGTTTCTAACTTGTCAAGACAAACATAGCTAATTTCTATAAATTGACTATTATTAAATCCTTCGCTATACGTGATATCATGATTTATAAATGGCATGTTTTTTAACGAATTACCATATATAGCAATGAAGTATATTTTGATATTAGTTTTATAAGTTTTCTTACCACGTTTATCCTTCATTACCGAAAACTTAGAAACCGTTCTGTTTTGATAATCCAAGTTTTTCAAATCAGTGTTTCTTGAATACTTATTATATGCTTCAATATCAACATAGGTATTATCGTCAATCTTATAGATTAAGTCACCAACCCGATGTACTTCTAAAGCCTTTCTTGCTGAAAGGTTTGGGTCGATAAAGTGACCCTTAATTACTTTTTCGTAATCAAGATTGCAAATCCAAGAAATGATTTTAGCAGCATAATCCGTATTCTCAAGAAGTATTTTCTTAAACACAAAATCAGTAATTATTACCGAAGTATCATTTTTCTTTTTATTCTTTTTCTTAGGTGGTTTTTTCATGTATTTTCACCAGCTTTCTAAAAAAGAGAGATTTACCACCATAAATCTCTCCCTCTAATAATATATATTACCGGTATACCCCTGATTTTCTTTTCTTTCTACAATTTTTGTTATTTTTTTGTACTTTTATGCTTCATTATCCAATATTTTACTTGTATTACATAGTTTTTTAGGTATATATAAAGACACTCTTTTTTCGAGTGCCTAAGTTACTTTTTTAAAATATTAATTATTCTTTCTTTAATTGTCTCTGTATCAAAATCAAGAGCTTTTAAGACTTCTTTAGGATGACCACTAGTACTAAATTTATCAATACCAATTATCTTATCTTGGGATGTATATCTTAACCAAGACATAGAGTTAGAGGCTTCGATAGCAATTATTTTAGCACTACCGCCTAGGACTTCTTGTTTATAAGCATCATCTGTTTCTTGGAATAATTCTTGGCTAACACAGGATACAACACGTAAATCATATTCATTAGATAGTTCTTCGGCAATTATTAGGGATGTTGTTAGTTCTAGCCCTGAAGTTATGATTATACCGTCTAATTTATTTTTTTCTTTACGAACGATATAAGCTCCTTTATTTACTTGGTTAGATTTAGTTCCACCTAGAATATGGATATTTTCTTTAGAAATTATTAAGGCGGTTGGGCGTTTTTGATTGATTATAACATCCCAGGACCCAATGACTTCGTTAATATCTCCCGGTCTTAATGTTAGTAAATTAGGAATACTTCTTAAAGTAGTTAGCTGTTCGAAGGAACTTGATATTGGGCCGTCCTCACTTATGGCAACCCCGTCATGGGTATAGATATAAACGGCAGGAATATTCATGATTGCGGCACTTACTAAGGCATCTTTTTGGTAGTCAAAGTATTTTAGGAAGGTTGAGCCAAAAGGAATAAGACCATAGGTTGCCATACCATTTATGATATTACCCATAGCGTGTTCACGGACACCAAAGTAAATATTTTTTCCATAGTATGATTTAGAGGTAAAATCTGATTCTCTAGTTAGATAGGTTTTACAAGCACTGAATAAGTCACTGCTACCACCTAAGAAAAAGGGAGTTCTACTAGCAATGATGTTCATGATTTTAGAGTTTGATTCACGGAGTTCTTCTTCGTAGGTAGCTTGAATTTTGAAGTTATTGGCGTTGAAGTCAAATCCTAAGTCTTTATTTTCAATAAAATTAACAAAGTTTTGAACTTCTTTGATGTTAGTTTTTTTAAACTCAGTATAGTATTCTTGCCATAGTTTATAGTTTTTATCACAACGTTTATGAATTAAGTTACGAAATTTATCAACGGTACTTTTCATGACTTCGAATTTGCCGGTATTGATTTTTAAGGCGGTTCTTAGGTTTTTCATGTCGTCTAGGGATAGTGGTTTATCATGAACAATGTTGGTTCCTTGGTTGAAGGAGTCTTTACCAATAATAGTTTTGATTTCAATTATACTTGGTTTATTGGTTACTCTTTTGGCACGTTTGATAGCTTTATCGATTTTATCGACACTGGTGCCGTCACTTACAAAGTCAGTTTGCCAGCCGCAGGCATCGAAGCGTTTTAGGATGTTTTCTTTGTTTGATTTAGTTATCTCGCCGTCTTGGGTCATGTCATTGGAGTCATATAATACAATTAGATTGCCCAGGTTATATTGGCCCGCTATGGATGCAGCTTCTAGGGATAGTCCGGTTTCTAAGTCGCCATCACTTACTAGACAGTAGATGTTATGGTTGATGAGGCGTTGTTTTTTTACGATGTTATTTAAAGTACTTGCTAAGTATTTTTCAGACATAGCCATACCGACAGCGGCAGCAAGGCCTTCTCCTAGAGGACCTGTGGTATAATCAACACCACTAGTTTTATTTAATTCTGGGTATCCTGGCATATTGGAGTTTAATCTACGATACTTAGTTAGGTCTTCTAATTTAATATCATAACCAGCTAGGTATAAAGTGGAATATAAAAGAGCGGAACCATGAGCTGAAGACATAACAAATCTATCCCTATTGTACCAAGTTGGGTCACTAGGGTTAATGTTGATATGGTTAGCGTATAAGGTATACATAATGGGTGCCGCTCCTAGGGTTATACCAGGGTTACCACTTTTAGCATTGTCAATCATATCGATGCCTAGTATTTTGATTGTATTAATAATTTTAGTTATATCTTCTTTCATAAATAGCCTCTTTCTACTCTAATAGTATTATAGCAAATTTAAGGGTAAGAAAAAAGAGATTTTTGAGGTCTCTAGTTATTTGATTTATTATTTTTTAGTAAGTCTTCTGTTAGTTCATATAGTTTTTGAATAGCTTGTTCGTTATGGTTTTTAGCCATGTTTTTTTGCATTTTAGTTAGTATCTTAGGGTTATTTACGATGTCTTTAACAAAGTTATTTAGGCCCCAGGATGTTATAAAGCGACGGCCATAGCCGTTTTTGGTGAAGTATTTGTAGTTGGCTTCTTCTTGGCCACCGGAAGAGTTTATCATTAAAATTGGTTTATTGAAGTATAAACATTCGGTACTTTGAGCCCCTCCGGGTTTAGATATTACGAAATCACATAGTTGTAAGAGTTCGGGTACGTTGGTGGCATAGCCGATTACTCTTATATTAGTAGCGTGATATTCTTCGATATATTTATTAACCCGTTCTTGGGATTTTTCGTTCTTACCAGCAATGAAGATTATATCAAGGTTAAGGTTGTTTTTGATAAGTCTTTTGATATATGGAAGAGATGTTGTGGAACCATTGCCACCACCACCGAAGAAGACGCAGATTAAACGGTTACCACTTAGTTTGTATTTTTTTAACGATTTTTCTTTATTGAAAGTGCTGGTAGTTTGAGGTCTTATGGGAATACCGATAGCTTTGATTTTTTTCTTCTCTACTCCCCTTTTGACAAGAATAGGTATTTCGGCTTTATCACCGACGATTAAGTAGTCAGCAGTTTTATAGTCATTAACCCATAGTTCATGAGCTTCGTAGTCTGTTACAACGGTTATAAGTTTAGAGTTGGTAATGTGTTTTTTGTTGTAATAAGTAATAAGGCTTCCACCAAAGAAATGAGTGGCAATGGTTAAATCAGGATTAAAATCTTCGACTACGTGGCGCATGGCTTTGTTTTTAAAAAGCGTCATAGAGACATTATCGGCAACGGCACCGCTTATTTTTTGGTCAAATAGTTTGTACATAAGACCATGGATAGCTGGTACTTTAAGCATTAAATATCCGTTAGTCACTTGGGAAATTTTCCCTATTATAGGCATGGAATATTCTAACATGTCTAAGCATTTTATTTCTAACTCAGGGTCTTGTTCTTTAAAATATTTTTCAATGTATCTAGCAATTGCCTTATGACCAGAGCCATAGGAAGCATAAGGAATTAAGATTTTCTTTTTCATAAATAATCACTTTCTTTTCAACTAACGTTATTGTATCAAAAAAGAGTTTCAAAGTCTAGAACGAAGAGATACCAAAAGTATGTTTTTGCATATATTTGTTTGACAAAATGATTACTCTATGATAATATCAAATTGGAGGAAGATTATGAGTAAAAATACGAATAAAAATAGTACAGAATTAACTAAGAGACAAGAAGATGTCTTAAAATATATAAAGAAGTATATCGCTAAACATGGGTTTCCCCCTGCTACACGTGAGATTGGTGAGGCTTTAGGGTTAACTAGTCCGGCAACTGTACATACACATATTAAGAAGTTGGTTCAAAAAGGTTATTTAAGAACGACTAAGTCTAAGTTTAGAACTATTGAGGTTGTGGGTAATAATGAATATAATATGCCTGATAATTTAGTTAGAGTGCCAATGCTTGGTAAGGTTACGGCAGGAAGTCCAATTGAAGCCATTGAGAAACCGGATGAGTATTTTGATTTGCCTGTTTCTTTAGTACCTAAAGAGGAAAAGGTTTTTGTGTTAGAAGTTAGTGGTGAATCAATGATTAATAAGGGTATTTATGATGGTGATGTAGTTATTGTTCAGGAACAAAAAAATGCTCGTAATGGGGATATTGTTGTGGCTATGAATGATAATGATGAGGTTACTTTAAAGACTTTCTATAAAGAGAAAGACCATATTCGTTTACAACCAGAGAATGATACTATGGCACCAATTATTTTACCTAATTGTACTATTTTGGGTAAAGCTATTGGGTTGTATCGCTATTTATAATTTAGTATATTAAAAAAGAGTTTTCAATTTTTGTTTGAGAACTCTTTTCTTTTTAGTTTAAATTTAGTTGGTATGGTCCTGTACTACTTCCATCTCCCGATGTTATTGAGATATTAGATTTTAGAAAAGCAGCCGGACGAGCAAAAACGCTGATATAGCTAACGTTGCCGTAGTTGACAATGCCGTCGTCGTGGCGCACATAGAAGACGCAGTCAGAGTTGGACGAGCGAGGCGTTAAAGTCCACTGATCGTGACTATTGTTAAATAAATAATCATTGTTATAACAGTCACTGGCACTACGCCATTTATCAAGTGATTTTGATAAACATGTTGCTCTATCGGTTGTAGTGTTTCCTGATGTAGCATAGCCATAATCGCTGGGGTACATCAAAGCTATTCTTCCTGTCCAGGTTGTTGGTCTTCCACTATATACTGTGGTTCCTCTTTCTGCAGCATAGTACGCACTAGTTATGTCCCATTCTGAACCACCTAAATTCCAAACAACACTTTCTATTGCATTTCTTGTTGAATCATTTTTTAAACCTGTTGAAGTAAAATCAACATTTGTAGCTGTTGTACTACCATTATAATATGTTCCAGTAGTGCCATTATAATAAGCACCAGAATTAAATAATTTTTGTAACGAACCATTGCTCCAATCATTCGAATAGGAACCACTAGAAGTATAATCCCAAGAATAATTGCCAAGGCTATCATTTCTTATAATTTTTACTAAATCTTCTTTAGTACCATCAGACTTAGTTACGTTTTTAAATACACCAATGATACGCCACTTTTCACACGTACTATCACTTTGATTACTATAATCACTACAATTGAAATATACATAATTATTTGGATCTGCCCCAGTGTATCTTATATTATTATCTGGATCATCAGTTGCAACTTCATAACTCTCAATAGTTTTACCTAGCATTTCAAATCTAGTTGGTCCAACATATTCTTTAGTTTCATTAATAGATACTTTAGTGCTAAATGATACATTTTGATTATCATCTTGATTCTCATCTTTATCTAAAAATGTAATAGTTAAAGTATAAGTATGTGTCTTACCTGCATCAATAGCATAATTACTTACCATAGCATCGTTTGTACTTGGTACTTGAGTTTGTGCTACATTCTTACCACCATCACTACTTGTTAATGTATACACTAAATCAGTTTTATCTACAAACTTATTTGATAATTCACTAAAATAAATAGTATAGTTAGTAGCAACATTTCCTGTATTCTTTACAGTAAACGTTTTAGAAACTGAACTTCCAGGTACAGCATTAGCTAGAGTTATTTCATCACCATCAGTGTACTCTAAAGCCATAACACCATTAGTAACAACTACATTATTAGTATCTTTATTACCAGATACATTAGCAACAAAGTAAGCATAAGATGTAGCTACTACTATACTTACTAACATCAAAACCCCAACAATTGATAAAATTAATATTTTCTTATCCTTCATAAACATTTCCTCACTTTCTTATAGTATTAGCTAAATAAATAATTTTATAATATGCATAGCAAATTGTCATACACTATACTAACATGATAGCTTTTAAAACTTACAATTGTGTAAAAATTTAACTAAATGGATATATAAAAAAGCCTACTTCCACTAAACCTTAACAAGTTAAAAATAAATAATAAAGCAAAGAAAAAGAATGACATTACATCACTCTTTTTGAAAGTCTTAATAATTAACTAAAGTTGCCGTTATTAGTGTTATAATTTGTAGCACGTGTTTGAGCATCATTTACTGTAGTAGAGCATGCTGAATTAGTTACAGTACTTCCACCATACACACCACCAGCACCAGTAGTAAGATATTTATTACCACCAAGGTTAGTTAATGATACACCATTAATAACATATTCTTTGTTAGTCATAGATACAATATACTTAGCTGTACTTGTATTAGTTGAAGTTGGAATATAAGCTTCAACAATTCCTGTATAATCACTAGCGTTAGCTTTTTCTATAAATCCACCACTAATTAATTCAGGAATAGTCATACAGAAATAAGTATAAGAACTACCAGACACAGTAAGACCTGTTATAGTTTTACCAACATTGTTTTTACCAGCAATTAAACTAGATGTATAAGCTGTTTGAGCGGCTTTAGCAAAAGACTCACCTTCAGTAACAAATGCACCAACTTTAGCTCTTTCCATTAAACTTGTAACAGCAGGCATAGCAACCATAATTAAGATAGCTAAGATAACAATTACTGCTAATAATTCAATTAATGTAAAACCCTTATTATTTACTTTTTTCATTTTTTTCTACTCTCCTTATATTATCAATTATATAATATCTTTTAGCTATTAGTCAATACGACTTTTGAAGATTTTTCTACTTTATGGCACTTAGTAAACTACTTATTAGATCAATATTATCGATAGCTTTACTTATCTTATCGCTAGTACGAAGTTCATACTTATCTTTTAGATAGTTTTGATAGTCATTAAAACTATTGGGGTTACGGGATAAGTTTTTTATCCACCAAGAGTTATCTTTTAAATACTCATAATAACCCTTAGTATTTTTTATTTTATATTGTAAGTTTATTTCCATACTTAGTCTCCAAAGAATTTATTTAAAGGTCTTGGACTAGTGGGTCCTTTAGGTAAGTTGTTTAAGTTAGAAGCTCCTTTACTAGTTAGTTCTTCGATAAAACCTAGAGCTTTTTGAGCAGATTTAATATGTTCTTGTATTTGGTTTAAATCAATATTTTTCATGACGTCTTTAAAGTCAAAGTTACTGGTACTTTGGGTATTATTAGTACTTTTAGTATCTTCAAAATAAGGTTCCCAAGCCTTATCATCATCTCCATATATATCATAGATTTCATATAGATTTTGCCAAGTTTTATTATTATTTTTAATATACCTAGTAAGACTTGGATGTTTACGTACAAACTCTTTAAATGCTTCTTTTTTATCCATTAAAAATCACCTACTATATTTTATGATAGTAAGTGATTTTGTATTAAAATTTAAATTCGTCGAAGAATTCATCTAATGATGATTGTTCTAGTTTAACTACAGGGATATCTTCTTTAGGTGTTTCTTCTGTTTGTTTTGGTTCTTCCTTAACTACATTAGTATCTTCTTTTTTCTTATCTAAGTAAGATAATTTAATAAATGGTAAGAAAGCATCATCAATATTATATTTAGAAATATTAGAGCCCGTTGATTTCATATCCATGATAGGTATTTCACTATTTTTAAGAGTTTTAATCTCGCTATCAGCTTTGATACATACTTCATCTCTTGCTGTAGTAAGTAGACATTTAGTAATTTGGTAGTCGAAAGACTTAACTTTCTTAATTAGACTACTACCCTTTTTCGCACGGTTATGGTTTTCTAACTCAGAGATTTTAATACGTTTAGCTGTTTTATTATTAGTTATTAAAGTTAGATATTCATGAGTACTGTCAATTGAGTAGCCTCCTACTAAGTGGTCTTCTTTTAGGGCGATGCCTTTAACACCAGATGCTCTTGGTCCAACTATTGGAATCTCGCTTGAATCAATATTTACATAGTAACCGTTAGCGCTAACCATTAAAGTACGTGATGTGGTGCGTTCAACACTTACTACGGAGTCGCCATCTTTAAGTTTGAAAGCACTCATAGCTTTAGTATATCTTGAAACAACATAGTCTTTAAAGACTGAACGTTTTACTAAGCCATTTTTAGTAAATGTAGTTATTTCTTGGTTAGGGTTATCTAAGACAAAGGATGCCACGATGTGTTCTTCTTCACTTAGGCCACCTACTAAGTTATTAATATGTTTACCTAGTTCTTTCCATTTTGCTTCAAAGATACTATGTACTGGAGCATAGATGTATTGACCTAGATTAGTAAATATTAAGATAGTATCTAGAGTTGATACTTCAAATAAATTAGTTACATAATCACCTGGTTTAAGGGTTGTACTATCACCATTACTTGAATTATAACTTTTTAGGGATACACGTTTGATATAACCTTCATTAGTAATACATACTAAGACATTCTCTTTAGTAATTAGGTCGGTTGTATCAATCTTTATTTCTTCTACTTGATCTATAATTTGAGTTTTTCTTGGTACAGCGTATTCTTGTTTAATCTTACGTAGTTCATATTTCATAACTTCTTTAAGTTTTTCTTCGTTAGAAAGAATAAGCTCTAAGGCTTCAATATATTTATGAAGATTATCTCTTTCTTCTTCTAAGGCTAAAACATCAGTGTTAGTTAGTTTATATAATTGTAAGACAACGATGGCTTCAGCTTGTTCTTCGTTAAAACCAAATTCATTGATAATATTTATTTTAGCATCAGCTTTATTTTTAGATGCTCTGATAACTTTGATTACTTGATCTAAGATATCCATCATTTTTAAGAAACCATCAACAATATTAAGACGTTTTTTATAAGCTTCTAAATCAAATCTACTACGTTTGATTATGGTTTCTTTTTGGTGAGCGATGTAGGCATCTAGTAGTGGAATAATTCCTAGAGTCATTGGTCTTCTATTTACGATAGCAACCATGTTATAGTTATAAGATATTTGTAAGTCAGTATTTTTTAGTAAGTAGTTAATGATAATATCTTTGTTAGCACCACTTTTTAGGTCAATAACAATTCTAACACCATCTCTATCAGTTTCATCTCTAATCTCAGCAATACCATCTAATTTTTTATCTATTCTAATGGAATCTATTTTAGCAACCATCATGGCTTTATTTACTTCGAAAGGTATTTCAGTAATAACTATTTGTTCTTTACCTTTGTTTTTTTCAAAAGTGTATTTAGAACGAACAATTACTTTACCACGGCCATTAGTGAAGGCATCAACGATACCTGATTTGCCCATACAAATACCACCAGTTGGGAAATCTGGTCCTTTAACGATATCTAGTATTGTTTCTAAACGGCAGTTTGGGGATTCGATTCTTTTTATTGTGGCATCAATTATTTCACCTAAGTTATGTGGGGGGATATTGGTTGCGTAGCCCGCACTGATACCGTTAGTACCATTTACTAGTAAATTAGGGAATTTAGCAGGTAGTACTGTTGGTTCAAGAAATCTATCATCAAAGTTAGGAGCCCAGGCAACAGTGTTTTTATCTAAGTCTTTTAATAGTTCACCGGCGATTTTAGATAGTCTAGCCTCGGTATAACGATATGCGGCAGCACCATCACCATCCATGGAACCATTATTACCATGCATATCAATTAAGATATTGTTTTGTTTCCACCATTGGGACATACGAACCATGGCATCATATACAGAAGAGTCTCCATGGGGATGCCACTTACCTAATACATCTCCTACAGTAGCGGCACATTTAATGTAACCTTTATCATAAGTATTATTATTTTTATACATGTCAAAAAGAATTCTTCGTTGAACGGGTTTTAGACCATCTCTAACATCAGGGATAGCACGGTCTTGGATAATTTCTTTAGCATAAGCGCCAAAACGAAGACCCATAATTTCTTCTAAGGCATAATCTTGTATTCTTTTTACAACTTCATTTTCCATTATTTACCTACCCTCTATAATCGTCTTCTAATGTGAATTCAACGTTTTCGTCTATCCACTCTTTTCTTGGTTCGACTTTATCACCCATTAATACTTCTACTCGTTTTTGAGCTAAGGCGGCATCAGTGATGTTAACTCTAATTAGGGTTCTAGAATCAGGGTTCATAGTTGTTTCCCATAGTTGGTCAGCATTCATTTCACCTAAACCTTTATATCTTTGAATAGAATATTTTCCGGTATGATTGTTTTTAATTTCATTTAATTCATCATCGGTATAAGCATAATAATGTTTTTTACCATAATCTAATTTATATAGTGGTGGCAAGGCGATAAAAAGTTTTCCTTGTTCGATTAGACCACGCATATAATGATAGAAGAAGGTTAAAAGTAATATTTGGATATGAGCACCATCGACATCGGCATCGGTCATGATGATTACTTTGTCGTAGTTTGATTCACTGGCATCAAAATTTTGGCCAACACCAGCACCAATTGTATGAATTAAAGTATTTATTTCTTCATTTTTATATATATCTTCCATTGAAGCTTTAGCAGTATTTAAAACTTTACCTCTAAGTGGTAAGATGGCTTGGAATTTACGGTCACGGCCACCTTTAGCAGAACCACCGGCTGAATCTCCTTCGACTAGGAATAATTCGTTGATTTTAGGGTTCTTACTTTGAGCAGGGGCAAGTTTACCTGATAAATTTTTCTCAATTTTGTTCTTATTTTTACCATTTCTAGCTTCTTCACGGGCTTTTCTAGCGGCTTCGCGGGCTAGTTTACTCTTTTGGGCTTTTTCAATGATTGATAAGGCGATTTCTTTGTTTTCTTCTAAGAAGAATTGAAGATTATCGTAGACAACGTTTTCGGTAGCAGTTCTAGCCTCAGGAGTACCTAGTTTACCCTTAGTTTGACCTTCAAACTGTAATAATTCTTCTGGTACTTTAAGGTTGATTACGGCAGATAGTCCTTCTCTAACATCAGAGCCATCAAAAACGCTATCTTTGCCTTTAACTAAGTTATTTTGTTTAGCATAATCGTTAAATACTTTGGTTATTCCGGTTTTGAAACCTACTTCATGTGTTCCACCATCACTAGTTTTAACGTTATTAACAAAAGATAATATTTCTTCAGAGTAAGAGTTGGTATATTGCATGGCAATTTCTACTTCAATACCTTGTTTAGTACCGCTAAAGTTAATGACTTTATGTAATGGAGTTTTATTTTCGTTCATATAGTCAATAAAAGATGCTAAACCATTTTCATAATGATATTTAACATTTTTATTATCAATTTCATCTATAACTTCAATAGTTAGGCCACTAAGTAAGAAAGCTGATTCTTGCATACGTTCAGCAATGGTCGTAAAAGAAAATTGGGTTGATTTAAAGATTTCTGGGTCCGGCAAGAAAGTTACAGTGGTTCCAGTTTTATTAGTCTTACCGATAGTATGGAGTTTTTCTTTAACGTGACCACCATTTTCAAAGGTTATGTTAGAAATTAAACCATCACGATAGATTGTTACATCCATTCTCTTAGATAAGGCATTTACAACACTTGCTCCTACACCATGGAGTCCTCCGGATACTTTGTATCCAGCTTCAGTAAATTTACCACCAGCATGTAAGATGGTATAAATTACTTCGGGAGTTGATTTTCCAGATTCGTGCATGCCAATTGGAACACCACGTCCCTCATCACTTACTGTTACGGAGCCATCTTTATTTAAAGATATTTTAATGTAATTACCATAGCCATTGATTACTTCATCAATACCATTATCAACAATTTCCCATACTAAATGATGAAGACCTCTTTTATCAGTGGAACCGATATACATACCAGGTCTTTTTCTTACGGCTTCTAAGCCCTCTAATATTTTGATGCTTGATTCATCATACTTTACCATAAACTCATTCCTTTCGTTGTTTATTTTTATAGTAATGCTTGTTTATCTTAGTTCATCACACTAAATAAGGATAACATAGAATTTTATTTTTTTAAAGACTTTTAACACAAATTTGACATGATAAAATATGTAATTTCTTACATATTTCAGTTATTTGTTTATATATTGTAAATTGTATTTTAGATAGTTTTGACATGAGTACATTATACAAGTATAATAGGTTTTAATTAAGGAAAGGAATGTTTTATGAAAAAGAAAGATTTGTTAAAGTTAAAATCGTTAATTATGGCAGGAGTTATGATGGGCTCACTAAGTGCGTGTTCTAAAGATAATAGTGAACCTAAGGAAGATAATAAGAGTAATTACAGCATTGTGGTTATGGAAAATAATAAAGCCATAATTTATGATGTTTCAGGTTATAGTACTTATAGTCATGAGCAAAGTACAATTAAATTATATATTGGTGATAATGATAATACATTAATACCAACTAGTAAGGCTTTTATTTTTAGAGATGAAAATCATCATGAGGAAGCACTTAAATTTGCTTATTATTATTGTGATGATGTTATTATGTATAGTGATTTGATGGATCATAGTCTTGAAGATATTAAAGAACAAAAATTAAATTTAAGTAAGTAATTAAAAAAAGGTTAGAACGTGTTTGTTTCTAACTTTTTATTATGGAGGGATCTCTTTAGTTATGTATGTCAATTATTTTAACTACTCTATTGATTATGTACTTGGTCTTACTAATGATAGAAGAAAAAATAATGTTATTCCTGTGCTTGATTTAAAAGTATTAGGAAATAACATTAAGAATTTAAGAATTAAGAATGAGTTATCGCTAGATAATCTTACTAATTTTTTAGAAGTAACTCAGGCTTGTATTGTAAGATATGAAAAAGGATTAGTCTGTATTTCTACATCTAATCTCTATAAGTTATCTAAAGAATTTAAGGTATCCATTAGTTATCTTTGTGGGAAAGGAAATTGATTGGTAATAAAATAACATGTATTAAATTAAAGTTACATGTCATTTTTTATATAATTTATTAATTAGCTGTAAGCACGGAGCGGAACGAACCAATTGTATAGCTCCAACCATTGTCACGATTGAAGTCGAACACACCCGCATTCGAACCGGAGCCAAGACCTCCACCACGAATAACCCAAGGCTCAGAGCCATGTATATTATAAGAATAATCACTCCACCAAGCATTGCCTCCTTGACTAGAAGTATTT